>ERZ857521.100-NODE-100-length-128544-cov-7.913518_pt1 | contig 128544 bp, 63 predicted proteins | sample MGYA00519701_ERZ857521 | MGnify/ENA primary metagenome ERZ857521 (study PRJEB31778, sample SAMEA3449346) | human gut metagenome | biome: human gut; feature: human-associated habitat; material: faeces | place: United Kingdom | collected 2010/2012 ...
TAAAGAAGTTAAAGTAGTTATCGCTCACTGTCGTTCGCTAAGTAGTTAAAGTCAAATGCCTTGTTGGTTATATGATTTTTCAGTAGTTAAAGAAGTTAAAGTAGTTATCGCTCACTGTCGTTCGCTAAGTAGTTAAAGTCAATACTCTTGATTGTTGCGTACAAATTCAGAACAACCAACAAGGCATTTGACTTTAACTACTTAGCGAACGACAGTGAGCGATAACAACTTTAACTTCTTTAACTACTGAAGAAAACTCCTCTAACTACTGAAGAAATAATTATTCTTTTTCCTCTTTCATGAGGTCCTCGCCCCAGTGCGTCACGGCCTCGCGTGCCTCTCGCTCCTGTATCTCGTGCGCTTTCTTAGGATAGAAAATCATGCGGAGCGACTGGTTGTAGTTAAAGTAGTTCCACACCCAGTTGAGCATCACCACCACCTTGTTCCTCACTCCGAGTATGGAGCGCAGGTGGACGACGAGCCACATCACCCATGCCACGAAGCCGCTCATCTTAACCTTGGAGAACTCGGCCACGGCCTTGTTGCGTCCCACGGTAGCCATCGAGCCGAGGTTTTTGTACTTGAAGGGGCGCATCTCCTTGCCCTTCTCGAGCCGGCGGATGTTGCGGGCCAGGTTCTTGCCCTGCTGTATGGCCACCTGTGCCAGCTGGGGATGGCCGTTGGGGTAGTCTTCGTCGCCGCAGACGAGGCACTGGTCGCCGATGCAGAACACCGAGTCCATGCCCTCTACCTGGTTGAAGCGGTCGACCTTCACGCGCTGTCCGCGGCCGAGGTGCTCCGTACCGAGGTTGCCTACGTGGCTGCCGGCCACGCCGCTCACCCAGATGAACGTACGTGTGGCTATGTTGCTGCCGTCGGCAAGCATGACCTTGTGGTCCTGGTAGTCGGTTACCATCTTGTTCAACAGTACGTTGACGCCCATCTTTCGCAGGAATCTCTCCACGGCTGCCGACGACTCGGGCGACATGCCGGCAAGCAGGCGGTTGCCGGCCTCGATGAGGTAGATGTTCATCAGGCTGGGGTCAAGGTCGGGATAGTCGTGAGGCAGCACGGTGTGCTTCATCTCCGAGAGCACTCCGGCCACCTCTACGCCGGTGGCTCCGCCGCCTACGATGACTACGTTGAGCAGCTCCTGCTGCTCCAGCTTGGTGGCGCAGGTTATGGCGCGCTCGAGGTTGGCCAGGATGGCGTTCTGCAGTCCCATGGCCTCCGACACTGTTTTCATCGGCATGGCCTCGCTCTCGACGTTCTTGTTGCCGTAGAAGTTGGTGGTAGTACCGGCGGCAAGCACCAGGTAGTCGTAGTCCACCTTGCCGATGGACGTCTGTATCAGCTTCTTGTCCGGATAGACGGCGCGCAGCTCGGCCATGCGGAAGTACACGTTCTTGCTGTGCTGGAAAATCTTGCGGAAGGGGAACGATATGGAGCTGGGCTCCATTCCGGCCGAGGCCACCTGGTAGATGAGCGGCGGGAACTGGTGGTAGTTGTTCCTGTCGATAAGTACAATCTGGAATCCTGACTTCTTCAGCTTGTTGGCCACCTTAAGGCCGGCGAAGCCTCCTCCGACGATGACAATACGCTTCTTGTCACCTTTTTCGATGTTCAGACTCATGTTGATAAAGGCGTGAAAATTGTTTACTGTTATTACATTACATACTAAAGACAAGAGCAAAGTTAGCGCTTTCTGCGCTAAACGGCAACTGCCAACCCGAAAATATTGCTTAAAGCCCTGATTTTTTGATTTAAAATAAATCGCCCGTCGGTATGGAGTCCCGCGGCCTGCTGACGTAAACCGTAAGCGGGAAGGCCGCGCAGGTTAAGGTCTGTAGCCGCCGGGGCCCGCCTGGGCGATGGCTGTAAGCCGTGGTGGCAGTTACGCTTACAATCCGTAAAGGCCGCTAACGGGGCGGCGATATGCCGCCTTTTGGATGGCGAAAGGCCGTCGTCCGCACGGCTGAAGGCCACCCGACGTGGCGCCGCGGGCCTGGCGGCAGTAAATAAAAACATATTTTATAATTCTTTATTTTGCGTTTCGCTCGATTTGCATTATCTTTGCAGGCGGATAATATGAAATAACATAGGGGTGAGAACGTGGATTCCGACATTCAGGAAAATGTCGGAATTCTCTTTTTGTCGTCCCTGAAAGAATAACCAACTTAAATTATTTTGATTATGGCTTACATGTCACAAGAAGGCTATGACAAGCTCGTGGCCGAACTTAAACATCTGGAAAGCGTCGAGCGCCCAAAGGCTTCGGCTGCCATAGCCGAGGCGCGCGACAAGGGCGACCTTAGCGAGAACTCGGAGTACGACGCAGCCAAGGAGGCGCAAGCCCATCTTGAGGATAAGATAAACAAAATCAAGCTGGCAATATCCGAGGCTAAAATCGTGGACACGTCGCGCCTGAGCACCGACAGCGTGCAGATTCTGTCGAAGGTGGAGATGACCAACATGGCCAACAAGGCCAAGATGACATATACCATCGTGAGCGAGAGCGAGGCCAACCTCCGCGAGGGTAAAATCTCGATAAAGACACCCATCGCGCAAGGACTGTTGAACAAGAAGGTTGGCGACGAGGTGGAAATCAAGATTCCGCGCGGAACAATCAAGCTGAGGATAGACAAGATAAGTGTTGAGTAAAGTTTTACGGTTATGAGGTATTGCGGTTATAAGGTTATACGGTTATACGGTCGTAAAGTTTTACGGTTATTAAGGTACTAAGCCTTGACCGAAAACAAAACATCAAACGACCATACAACTGTATAACCTTATCCCCCAATACCCCATAACCATAAAACCCGATAACCTCAAAACCGTAAAACCTTATAACCCCAAACACATGGACATATTTTCGAAGATTGCAGCCGGCGAGATACCGAGCTACAAATGCGCCGAGAGCGACAAGTTCTACGCTTTTCTCGACATTAACCCGTTGGCCAAGGGCCACACACTGGTAATCCCCCGAAGGGAGGTTGACTACTATTTCGACCTTGAAGACGGCGAGATAGCCGAAATGGCGGTCTTCGCCAAGAAGGTGGCAAAGGCCATCAAGGCGGCCTTCCCGTGCCGCAAGGTGGGCATGGCAGTGCTCGGGCTGGAGGTAGCCCACGCGCATATCCACCTCGTGCCAATGCAGACCGAGGGCGACATGAACTTCGCCAACCCCAAACTTAAGCTCTCGCCCGAAGAGTTTGAGGAAATAGCAAGGAAAATAAGGGAAAAGTTTTGAAAAGGTGAGAAGGTGAAAAAGTGAGAAGGTGAGACGCATATTTGTATGTATTAATTACAAAAACAAACGTCTCACCTTCTCACTTTTTCACCTTCTCACCTTTAAATAAATTCCTCTCCGTACTTTACCTGTATTTCGTTGACGTACTTACGGATGAGCGCCGACGAGTCCTCCTTCCTGCAAATCAGCAGCACGTTGCCCTTTTCGGCAACAATGTAGCCGTCAAGACCGTTGATAATGCCCAGGTGGTCGTCGGGCAGCTTGATGATGTTGCCACGGCTGTCGTCAAGCATTACGCGCGAACTGATGACCACGTTGTCGCCCTCGCCCTTGCTCATGCTCTCGTAGATGGAGTGCCACATGCCTAGGTCGGCCCACCCGAAGTCGCACTTCATGACGTACACATTCTCGTTCTTGTCGAGAATGCCGTAGTCGATTGACATGTTGGGGAACGACGGGAAATTGTCCTTCACGTACTCCAGCTCCTTGTCAATGTCGTAAGAGCCGTCGTCGGCATGCAGGTTTCGCATTACCGGCGGCAGTATTTTCGACAGCACGAGGGCAAGATACTTAACGTTGGCGAGGAACAGGCCCGTGTTCCAATAGAACTCGCCGCTCTTCATGAACATACGCGCGAAGTCGCGGTCGGGCTTCTCCGTGAACGACTTGACCCTGAACACGTCAGCGTTTCTCGTCGGGCCGCCCAGCTGTATGTAGCCGTATCCCGGCTCGGGCCGCGTCGGCTTGACGCCCATGGTCAGCACGCAGTCGCTCGAACAGACGAAGTCGAGCCCCTCGACAACGTTTCTCCTGAACTCGTCCTCCTTGAACACCGCCTGGTCGGACGGCACCACCACGAGCCTCGCATCGGCGTTGACATGAAGTATCCGGTAAGTGGCCCACGCCAGGCTCGGCGCCGTATTCCGGAATATAGGCTCGCTCAGGATATTCTCCTTGGGCAGGTCAGGCAGCTGCTCGACCACCATGTCCTCGTAGATGCGGTTCGTGCTGACGTAGATGTTACGCTTAGGGATGAAGCCGGCCATGCGGTCGTACGTCTGTTGCAACAGCGTACGGCCGGTAGAGAAGAAGTCGAGAAACTGTTTCGGGCAGTCCTCACGGCTGCACGGCCACAGCCTGCGCCCCTTTCCTCCGGCAAGAATCAAGCAGAAGTTATTTGTGTTTTCACTCATAAGTTTTACAGATTTGGTAAATGGTGTGACAATTTTTCGTGTACAGTTTGACCTGTAGTCGTTTCACGATACGAAGGTACGCATAAAAGCCCTTACCGCCAATTATTTTAAGTTTTTTCAATTAAAAATTTGTCAATTCGGATTTTATCCTTATCTTTGCACCCGCTATAAAGCCCAGATGGCGGAATCGGTAGACGCGCTGGTCTCAAACACCAGTGGGGCAACCCGTGCCGGTTCGACCCCGGCTCTGGGTACTGAATTGGAGAAAGACGAAAATCTTTCTCCTTTTTCTTTTTTGTCTCCTCGTAACTCATTGGTTTGCTGATAGATAAGGTCAAGCACCTTGTTGTAGGATTTGGTTCGATATTTTATTCCGTCGAACTCGATTTTTTCGGGAAACATCGAACCAAGAACTTTTATTTTCATTTCAACCGAGCCGTCCATCATAATATTTGTTAAATTATTGATTATGTTCACGGAATAGTCTATTTTCTTCTTAACTCCCTTAGTGTTGCCGTTGAACATATTAATTTTATTTCGTAAATCATTGATTTGTTGCTCATAACGCTTGGATATTCGGTTGTAGTTCTCATCCGAGATTGCCCCTGCGCAGTACTTGTCCTCAAGGTTATTGCGCATTTCCTCAATCTTTTTAATTTCCTTTTTAAGCGTTTCTCGTGCCCTCTGTGCCTCTTTTACGCCGTCACCTTGCACGTCTTTCAGTATGTCACAATAAAGCCGTAAAACGGCTTCATTTGGCTTTAAACAGCCTAAATAACGGGCAAAACCCTCGTTCACCTCGTCAGCACGTCGGCGTATATGCTTGCCATCATTATTACAATGGTAATAGGTGTATTTGCCACCGTTGCCGCTGCTTGTTGAGCCTGTAAGTGCATGGCCGCAAACAGGGCAAACAAGGAACTTACGCAAATACAAGTCGGGGTCTATCTTTTTACTTAGTTTTGGAGTGTTCTTTCTGTTTCCGTCCAAAATATCTTGCACTTTATTAAAGGTCTCTTCGTCAATCAATGGCTCGTGCTGGCCGTCTATTATCTGTTCGGGGTCGCCCTGGTAGGCTGGTACACGTATTTTTCCGACATAAAAGACATTCCGTAACATATCAAAGTATGAACTTTCTGCAATCATCGGGCACAGCCTGCGCCTTATACGGCACGGCGTTTCAACGCCTTTTGCAACCTCACGGAACACAGCTTGCACAAGTCTTGCCTTTGGTTCGTCTATCTCAACGTGCGTCTCGTGCTTGCTTGTGCGCACATTTATATATCCCCTCGGTGCTTTGTTGGCGCACTTGCCTTTGAGTAATGTGCCGTGTATGCCGTCACGTGTTCGTCTTGATATTTTAATGTCCTCGGTGTGCGCCACGCCGCAATATATTGCGAGCATTGTCGCCCACTCCGTGCTTGCGAAGTCAATCGGCGACTCAATAGCGTTAATCTCAACGCCCAACTCGTCCATGAACTTACGTTTATAGGCAAAGGCAAACTCCACGTTTCTTGCGTACCTGTCCCAACGATAGAAGAGTATCTTATTCACCGTGCCCTTGTGCTTCTTGCAATACTCGTATATTTTCTTCATCGCTGGGCGTTGCAGGTCGAAGTGCTTAGCCGAATAATCCTCGTTGTATGGCTGTTCGTCGCCGACTATTGTGTAACCTCTCTTGTGGCAATAGTCTTTCAGCCTCGCCGCCTGCACTTCAAGAGAACTTCCGTCGGCCTGCTCGTCTGTGCTTACCCTCGCATAAAGTATTACATTCATAGCCTCATTTCTTATTAATATTGTTATTTTCCAATTCGATACTTGCTAATAGATACAGATAGTCTCTTATTTCCTTTACTTCATCATCTTTGTATTTTCTTGTTCCTTGATTAAGTATTTGTTTACAATGTGTTAACGATAGCAATTTGTTTGGTATCTAAGAGAGTGCCACGCTGGGCACTTATTTTCATAGCCTCAACCGATGATGAGGCTTTGGCATTTGCGTATGGTGTTTACGCTTCGCCCTGTGATTTTACTGATATTTCGCAGGCTTATACCTTTACGCAACAGCCTTATTTCTTCGGCATATTGCTCTCGCATGGTTTCCGCCGACTTCTTGTAGCCTTGCTTTCGGCCAACCCTACCACCGTTAGCACGATAGTTCTTATAGCCACTTTCCACCCTCTCACGGATGGTCTTTCGCTCCATACGTGCAACTTCCGCCAAAATTGTAATTAAAAACTGGCTCATTGGGTTTATCGTCCCGTCCTCATTCAGCGTCTCTATATTGTAATTTTGGATGTAGAGCGAAATTCCCAACTCGTTAAAACTTTCGATAACCTCCAAAACTTGCAAAGTATCACGGCCAAGACGAGACAACTCCGTGACCGCCACTTTGTTTATGCGGTTAGCCTGCACGTACTTTATCAGTCGTGTTAGTTCCTTACGCTCCGCATTGGCTTTCGCCCCACTTATCTTTTCGCAAAAGATAGCCTCAACGCTCCACCCTTTGCCCTTTGCTAGGGCGGTGAGTTCGTTCACTTGCCGTTCGTAATCTTGTACGCTTGTGCTTACTCTTGCGAAGATTGCTATCTTTATCATGTTATATAACATTAAATGGATTTATATGTTAATTATTAACATTGCAAAGATATAAATTATTTTTTATAGTCACAAATATTTAATGACTTATTTTTCAATCTTTAGTAATTTAATTGTATATATAAATCTATTTATGTAACTTTGTGCCGTAAACACCTTTATATATTTATGGAACAACTATTATCACAAAACGTAAGGCGTATATGCAAGGAGCAAAAACTCCAACTGAAAGAACTCGCTGATAAAATGGGGGTTGACCCGTCCGCCCTCAATCGGGCACTGAAAGGCAATGCACGCTACGATACTATTGAAAAAATCGCCAACGCATTAGATGTGTCAATCAAAAGCTTGTTCGAGCCGACAGATGACGTTGAGGGCTTTATTCGTGTCGGCGGCAAGATATATCAGTTCAACAGCCGAAAAGAGTTACAGCGAATTTTGTTAAATAACGGCCAAATACTTGTTTTTTAATAATATTTTCCATATCTTTGCGAAAACAAAAACTATTGCCTATGACATAAAAAAAACGGACAAAAGACATATAGAAATGAAGCGTTAGCTTATATTCTTGCTTTCAGAGAAATTGGGGAATTTACGATGAAAGCACGCAAGAGTAAGGCCAATGCTCACGCCAACGGCGTGGGCTTTTACTCGTTGACGTGTGCAATGGTTATCCCCAATACCTCGGTGAACGTAGACGAAGTTATTAGTCCACGTTTCTTTTTCTGTCTATTTTTCAGAACTTTGGACTATTACATTTATTTACTCCTTAATTTCAAAAAATCATGAAAAAAGTTTTTATAATTATATTTGGTGTTTTAATTAGCATAAACTCGTTTGCGCAAAAAAAGATTAGCTGGGAAGGGCAAGTAGGTTTGAATGTGTCAGAATTTAACACAACAGGTTATAATTCGAGGGTTGGTTTCCATGTCGGTGTAAGAGGACAATTAGACATTCCGTCATTATTCAATGGGGCTTATGCCAATGCAGGAGCTTTCCTTTCTTTAAAAGGCGCATCTCTTGACATGGGTGATGTTATGAGTGGTAAAAGCAGTGCATACTATTTGGAAATACCAATACATTTTGGCTATAAACATACTCTAAATGATAAATTCTCCATCTTTGGAGAATTTGGACCTTATTTTGCATTTGGCTTATTCGGCAAAGTCAATTCTGAGGTAATGGATATTGATATCGATGATTATTATGATGTTTCCACATCCTCAGTATCAGAGAGCCATAATACATTTGACGAATTTAAGCGTTTTGATTTTGGCCTTGGATTAAGGGTTGGAGTTGAGCTGTACAAGAAATATACGTTTTCAATCGGATATGACTTTGGTCTTATAAATATCTGGGATAAGAATTGGCTTAATGATGAATATGATGACGAAGAAAATCTTAGTCCTGTTGGCAATGTGAAAAATAGGAATTTAACAATAACATTGGGTTATAAGTTTTAAATAATCTTTTAGGTTATTCTAACACAAAAAGAATGTATCAATGTTGTCGTTTAATAGATTACATTGATACATTTTTAATTTGACACGTAAAGCCTTTCAACAAAGGACTTCTACGCAACGAAAGCATGTCCCGTAGGGGTGGTTGTTATATTCCTACGAGCGTCCTAAAATATGCTTCCAACTGACATCCTTGTCTTTACAGTGAAAGCGGATAAGCCTGTTCAGAAAGTGAAAGAACATATTATCAATGACGGCCTCATCGTAAATGAATAGCGGCGCATTTTCGATGCGGTTGCGTTCCAAGTAGCTCCGTATGTTTTCATTATTCAAATGTATTTCCGTCCTGTACAAGGATTTTGGCCTGCCGTAATAGTCCATTATATACTTCTTTTCCGACTTGTTCCTGATTTCGGCCTCTTTGTCGTACATCGTCAGTGTTATACCCTTGCTTTTGTCAGTAACAGCCTTTTTCTGCTTTACACAGACTGTCAAGTATTTGTTCTGATTGTTGAGGCTGCCACTATGTGTGTACGTTATTTCTTTGTAATCCTTGTTGCGGTCGGTTATTAGCTTACCATTAAGTATGGTTGTAATATTCGGATTATGTATGTACGATTTGACTAGTGAGGAAATCTTGAATGGAGTGTCGAGGCAAAGGTCAAGTGCTGTTATATTATGATACTTTAATCCCAGTGTCCGCTCAATATAAGTGGCATAATGAGTGTGCCCATATAGTATCTCATTCTCTATTTTAATCCACACTTTTCGCAACCCATTCGCATGAGTGTTGCTTTGCTCATTTCCGCCTGCAATGCCAAACTTTAACTGCCCAAGCATAATATTTTGTTCTGCATCGCATAACCTTATGTTGTATTCGTTGTCATAATACCTGCCCTCTATCCTTTGTAATGCAAGCTTATCTATACTAATAATTTGCCCCATTTCAAGCCTACCAAGTTGCTCGTAACAGTAAAGATTGTCTATTTCATAACACATTACAAGTGCGTCAATCTGAATTTTTCTCTTGCACACCCTCCGCATCGGTTAATGGTTCTTCACTCTCGTTATTTTCAGTCGGGCGGTAAGGAATTGTCGCCCAATAGGCTTTCATTGCGTCACTGATAGCCTGCTTATGGCTATCACTAAATGAGCGACCACGCAGCTTTTGCGAAATACGCATCTTCGTGTCGTTTCGTAAGTTTCTGTATAATCTTTTCATCTTATTTTAAGTTTAATATAAATATCAAGCTTATCAAGAAAAATAGGAATAGTAAAGATATATTTTTCAGACAGCCCCAATATTTTACATAAGAAACTGTTTTCCTACTATAACTAATAGAGCGCAATAAAAACAGCACAAAGGAGACATAAACCCCATCCCCCTCACGGATAGGGATACCCAGCCCATAAATGGCTATTTGTCTATTACTACACGTGGGTTTGATGGGTCGGGGATAAGCTCGTGAAGTTCCCAAATCTTATTCAAATCCTCCAAAAACTGGTTCGAGAAAAGGACATCCAAGGGTACTGAATTGGAGAAAGACGAAAATCTTTCTCCTTTTTCTTTTTTGTCTCCTCGTAACTCATTGGTTTGCTGATAGATAAGGTCAAGCACCTTGTTGTAGGATTTGGTTCGATATTTTTTTCCGTCGAACTCGATTTTTTCGGGAAACATCGAACCAAGAACTTTTCATTTTCTTATGATGTTTGTTAAATTATCGGTTAGGTTCAGGGTTTTGCCAAAAGCCGTATTTTTAACTCAAAATTAGCGGATAATCAGCACTATTTTTTGTGGAGAGGGGAGAAAAGGGTATATCACGAAACTTATAGAAGTAATGGTGGATAGTCCAGAGTACGAAGTTTATATTTCGGGAAACCTGGCATTGTTGGGTAATTGGGACACAAAGGAAATCGGGTTGAAACACGTCAATGATTCCGTCCGCGCGATTGATGTTATGATTCAACTTGCATTTCGGTTCAATTTTACCAGTGTCAATTTGGAGTCTGAGGCTTTTCCGCAGGATGCGTTAGGTGGCATGAGCTTTAGTATCGGCAGCAAAGGCTGGGGGACTTACATTATAAAATATCTGGTTAGGCCGATTTGTGAGGGTTATTGTATGAGGTCGCGCAATTTCGACGGTAAACGTACGTGTTCCAAAAAGCCGCCTTTCATGGTGTGAAAGACGGCTTTTTAGCGTGCTATACACGGTCTTTTGTAATCTGGAAGATGGCCTTTCGCAACTTCATTGTTAGAAGTTCACGCCGAAGTTGAGCGAGAGGCAGCCGTTGTGCGACGTGTCGAACGTGTCGTGGCAGATGTTGGACAGGCCGATGTCGTAGGACAGGTCGGCGTAGAACAGGTCGAAGCCTACGCCGCATCCAACGCGCAGGCCGCCGTCAAAGCGCTGGAAGGCGTCGTCGGAGAACGAGCTGAAGGCCTCGCGCGTGCCGAAGTTCTTTATCTTTCCGCCTATTCCGTAGGACAGGTATCCTCCGAAGAAGGGCTGCAGCGTGAAGTGGCTGTCGATGGGGTAGATGTACTTCAGCACGATGGGCATTTCGATGTAGTTGAGGTCGTAGGTCATTTTCTTCCTCTCGCCCGTGGTTGTCGTTATCCTCTTGCGTCCTCCCTTCTCGGTGTATTGCAGTCCGGCCTCAAGGTACAGCGGTATGTTCTGCGACAGCGGCAGGCCCACAAGGGCGCCCACGCTTAGTCCCGTCTGCCAGTCGCCGCCGTCGAGCGTAGGGTCGTCGGAGTTGACGAACGAGAACGCCGGGCCTATCCTGAATCCGTAATACATGTTGCCCGTGCCCAGTCCGCTGTCGTGCCTGCCGTAGTCCAGCCGTCCTGTCTCGGGGTTGTAGTACTTGCTGTAATGGTAACATTGCGCCGCGGCAGGTAGCAACAGGGCTACGGCAGCCAGCGCGGTGATGATGAGTCTTTTCATGTCGGTAAATGTTTTATGTATGATAATATGGCCGAACGGCGTCCGTAACACGTGCCTACGGACGCGCGCCGGCGCTTGTCATGGTGCAAAGGTGGGAATTTTTTATGACACGGCAAAGCGGGAATAGCCTAAAACGAATGGGGAAAACCCTATTTAATCCATAATTCACGATTCATAATTCATAATTGGGCTGGATGCGTACAGTTCATTATGGATGAAAGTCTGAATGCTTACGCCGCCAGTCCAATTATGAATTCTGAATCGTGAATTATGAATTATTCATGCTTGCTTGGCAGAAGTGCCATACTACTATGCCGGCCGTTACGGATACGTTCAGCGAGTGCTTGGTGCCGAACTGCGGTATTTCCAGGCAGCCGTCGCATTCGTCTACCACGTCCTGGCGCACTCCCTTGACCTCGTTGCCCAGCACTACGGCGTAGCGCCTGCCCGTCTCCGGCACGAAGGTATTGAGCATGGTGCTGCCCTCACACTGCTCTACGGCCATTACCGTTACGCCCTGCCGGCGCAGCTCCCGCACAGCCTCGAGCGCCGAATCGGCGTGGCGCCAGCTTACGCTGTCCTCCGCCCCGAGTGCCGTCTTGTGTATCTCGGGGTGGGGCGGGGCGGCCGTTATGCCGCAAAGCACCACTTCCTCAACGCGGAAAGCGTCGCATGAGCGCAACACCGAACCCACGTTGTACAGGCTGCGCACGTCGTCGAGCACTACCGTAAGCGGCATTTTGTCGGAAGTCCTGAACTCGTCCACCGTGAGGCGGTTCATCTCCGTTACTTTCAGTTTTCGCATGATTAATTTAGTTAACGAGTTGACAAGCAACGAGCAGACAAGGAGATTTGCCATACTTCTACTATTAGTGTATTGCAAATAAAGCAAATCTCCTTGTCTGCTCGTCACTCGTTACTTGTCTGCTTCTTTAGTTTTATACGCCAGCGCGTACATCCTTATCTGCTTGACCATGGCCAGCAGGCCGTTAGAGCGTGTCGGCGAGAGGTGGTCTTTCAGTCCGATGCGGTCGATGAAATACAGGTCGGCGTCGAGTATTTCCTGCGGAGTGTGACCGCTGAGCACGCGGATAAGCAGGGCGATGATTCCCTTGACGATTAGCGCATCGCTCTCGGCGGTGAAATATATCCTGCCGTCCCGGTAGTCGGCCTGCAGCCACACGCGGCTCTGGCAGCCGTCAATGAGGTTGTCCTCTGTCTTGTATTTCTGGTCGAGCGGCTGCTGCTCGTTGCCTAAGTCTATGAGTAACTGGTATTTGTCCATCCAGTCCGTAAAGTCGGAAAACTCCTCGATTACCTCGTCTTGTGCTTCGTTGATTGTCATAATTGGTATTCTTTTTGAAGTTATAGAAGTTAAAGAAGTTATCACTCGCTTTGCTCGTTAAGAAGTTAAAGCCATTACCATGTCTACCATGCGGCAAGGCATTTTGGCTATAACTTCTCTAGCTTCTCTAACTCCTTTAACTTCCTTGATTAACTTTCACTATCTTGAACAACTTGTCGCTGGGCCTTACCTTGGCGGGAACCTTGAACGCCACGCGGGTGCCTTTTTGCGCGGTGGTTACCGCGTGGGTGTCGTCGTGTATCTCGTCTACGGTGACGTACATCACGCCCGTTGTGGGACCGGTGACGAGCATCTTGTCGCCGACGGAGAACTCGCAGGCCTCACATTTGAACTCGGCTACCCCGAGCTTGGAGAAATACTTGACTCCACGGCCCACGTACACCTTGCGTTCGGTGGCGTTTGAGCCGTAGTTCTTGTTCCATTCGCCGAGAGTCTGCCCCTGGTAGTAGCCGTCCCAGAAGCCACGGTTGAACACAGTGGCCAGCCGTTCGTCCCATTCATCCTTGCGCTCGTCGGTAAACGTGCCGTCGAGCACCGAGGCGATGGCCTCCTTATAGCATTTCACCACGGTGTAGACATACTCCGGTCCGCGCGCCCGTCCCTCTATCTTGAACACACGCACGCCGGCCTTCATCATGCGGTCGATGAAGCGTATTGTCTTCAAGTCCTTCGGACTCATGATATACTTGTTGTCGATTTCGAGCTGCGTGCCCGTCTCGTTGTCGGTCACGGTGTACGACCTGCGGCACAGTTGCATGCATTCGCCGCGGTTGGCCGAGCGCCCCGCGTTGTCGAGACTTAAATAACACTTGCCGCTTACGGCCATGCACAGCGCCCCGTGGCAGAACATCTCTATGCGCAGGGGCCGTCCCGAGGGGCCGCGCAGGTTGCGGCTTACGGCCTGCTCGTGTATCTTCGCCACCTGGTCCATGTTGAGTTCGCGCGCCAGCACGGCCACGTCGGCAAACTGGGCGTAGAACGTCAGCGCCTCGATGTTGCTGATGTTGAGCTGCGTCGAGAGGTGAACCTCCATGCCCACCTTGCGGCAATACGTTATTACGGCCATGTCGCTGGCTATCACGGCGCTTATTCCGGCCTCGAGAGCGGCGTCGACAATCTCGTGCATGTCGGCCATGTCGTCGTCGTATATTACGGTGTTCACCGTCAGGTAAGTCTTTATGCCGTGTCCGGCGCACGTCGCGGCGATGTCGCGCAGGTCGTCAACGGTGAACGTGTTGGCCGAGTGCGCCCTCATGTTCAGCCGCCCTATGCCGAAGTACACCGAGCCGGCGCCCGCCTGTATGGCGGCCTGCAGACTCTCGCGGCTGCCCACCGGAGCCATTATCTCAAAGTCGTCGATAGTCTCTTTCATCATGTCAGGGAAAGTTTTTCTTCGTGGTATAATCCGAAAAATGCCCGCCGTTGAGGACGACGGGCCAACCTAATGTTTTCACAACGGAATAATCCTTATTGTGATTTGCTTAAAATTCTTGGATGCAAAGATAATGCAAATCGAGCGAAATGCAAAATAAAAGCGAGGAAATCGAGCTTTTATTTTCATTTCCGAGATGCAGCTTATCTTATCCAGAGATAATGCAAATCGAGCGAAACGCAAAATAAAAGTGAGGAAATCGAGCTTTTATTTATTCAATATTTATAAATAGGAAAGTAGTTATCAGGAGTTAACGGGAGTTAGGCTCTCTTACGGTCGCCGGGAGTTAACGGACAAGTCCAATGACGATTTGAGACCGCCTGAATTAAAAGAGGGCGTTGTGTGCACTACGTTATGTAACCTCTTGATTTAGAGGCTCGTACGGAGCTTCTTGCAAAAGGCCATCTTTCGCGTCGCGGGAGGCGGCCTTTTATCGTACGAAAGACAGCCTTTTGGCCCGTAAAAGGCCGCCTTTTGGAAAAGCCCTTGCGGCAAGCCGCCTTTTCATAAAAAATCATAAAAAGATAAACCTTACGTTACATGATACGTCATATAATAAGTAATTTTGCGCAGGAAAGCCGGACATGGCTCTGCGCACACATAAAAAACAACTGAAAACATCTACGGAATGAACATCAAGACTATCGCTGCCGTGCTGGCCATGGCATTCGTTATTGTGCCCGCGGCGCAGGCCAAAGGGCCTGCAAAGGACGGCAGAGAAGTAAAGAAACAGAAGTGGACGAGCATGGCCCCGCGCCTTGACGACGCCTTCTTCACCACTGCCGAGGCCGCGCGCATTGGCGACAACCTGCTGTATTACCAGCACACCTCGGGCGGATGGCCCAAGAACATGCAGCTGCAAGACGAGCTTACCGACAACGTGCGCAAGCGTGTCGACAAGATGAAGACCAGCAAACGCTACGCCACCATCGACAACCGTGCTACCTCTACGGAGATGATATACCTGGCGCGGCTGTACAACGCCACTCAGGACAACAGGTACCGCGACGCCGTGATACGTGGGTTCGGCTATCTGTTCGAGGCCCAGTACGATAACGGAGGCTGGCCGCAGTTCTACCCCTTGTCGAAAGGCTACTACACGCACATCACGTATAACGACGACGCAATGGTCAACGTGCTCAAGCTGATGCGTGACGCCGCCAAGGGAAAGGCGCCCTTCGCCTTCCTGCCCGACAGCATAAAGACCAAGGCGCAGGCCTCACTCGACCGTGGCGTTGACTGCATATTGAAAACCCAGGTGGTGCAGGACGGCAAGAAGACGGTATGGTGCGCCCAGCACGACGAGAAGACTCTGCTGCCCGCCAACGCACGTGCCTTCGAGCTGGCGTCGCTCAGCGGACAGGAGAGTGACGACATAGTGCTCTTTCTCATGTCGCTGTCAAAGCCCTCGCAGGCTATAAGAGACTGTATCGAGAGCGCCGTGGCATGGTTTAAGAGCACCAAAATTATCGGCAAACGCATCGAGCGCTTTACCAACGCCGACGGCAAACCGGACTACCGCGTGGTTGACTGCGCCCAGGACGACGGCCCCTGCAAGCCGCTGTGGGCACGCTTCTACACGCTCGAAGACAACCGCCCGTTCTTCTGCGACCGTGACGGCGTGATGAAATTCGACATCTCCGAGATAGGCTATGAGCGCCGCAACGGCTACAGCTGGTACAATTCCGAGGGACTGAAGGTGCTCAAGAAGTACGACGAATGGAAGAAGAAATACGGAGCGGGAAAGTAAATCCCGGTAGTTAAACTACTTTTAACTCCTTTAACTACCCAAACCTGACATGGAATATTTCATTTATAAAGACAACAGACAGCAAGGTCCGTTCACTACGGAGCAGTTATCCGCCATGGGACTGACCTCCGAAACGCTGGTATGGCGTGAGGGAATGGAGCAGTGGACGCCTGCCTGGCAGGTGCAGGAACTGCGTGACGCTATCGCCGGCAAGGCCAATACGTCAGGCACTACTACGCCGCCACCGCCTCCGGTTGCCGAAAGCGGTGACGACGGAAATGACGGCACGGAGGACGAAAGCACACGTTACGCCGGGCCGCAGGCCGCCCCGCCGCGCGACGGGCGCCGCCACCGTAGGGCCGTTAAATGGCTGGCAGCCATAGCAGTGGTATTCTTCATTCTGCTGATGACGTGCCCGAAGGAAGACAAACACTATGATACCGTGGCACGCGAGGTGACCGAAGCCGTGCTTGATTCAACCGCAAAGCTCGACACCGGCTTCGAGGCTATCGACATGTTGGGCGGAATGCTCGGCCGCGAGATAGCCGGCCAGTTTGTCGGGGCTATGGTGACGCAGGTCGTGAAGGTAGACAACTACTTCATCTTCTCCGTCGGAAGGGTGGAGTACGACGGCCGCTCTGAGGTTATATCGTTAGGTATTGCGGGCCATGTGTTCACGTTCGGCTCTGACGACCTGCGCAAGGCGTTGCGCAAGCTGTCGCCGCTGCCCGACACGATGGCGCTGTAATAAAGGTAAAAAGGTAGAAAAATAAAAAGGTAAAAAATAGAAAGGGGCAAGGCTCAGCAAGCTGTTGTCCCTTTAATTACGTATTCAGGAAACATGAAGAAAAGTTTAGTAGCACTTGCGTTCGGCACCCTTGCGCTGGGCATTGCCGAATTCGTGATGATGGGCATACTGCCCGACGTGGCGCGTAGCCTGGGCGTCAGCATTCCAGACGCTGGCCACTTGATTTCAGCCTACGCTCTCGGCGTATGCTGCGGAGCGCCCCTTTTGGTGATAGTACACAAGTATCCGCTGAAGAACATACTGCTGTGCCTGGCGGGAATCATCCTGCTCGGCTCTACGCTTGCGGCCCTTTCGGTAAACTACTGGATGTTGCTTGTCTCGCGGTTTATCTCCGGACTGCCCCACGGAGCTTACTTCGGCGTGGCCTCGATTGTGGCCGTGCAGCTGGCCGACGAGCGCCACAAGACGGGCGCCGTGTCGATAATGATAGCCGGCATGACCGTGGCCAACCTCTTCGGGGTGCCCCTCGCTACGAGCCTCAGCTCGCAGGTGTCGTGGCGTTTCCCGTTCGTTCTGGTGATATTCGTCAGCATAATCGTGCTGTATTATATATGGAAATGGGTGCCCGGAGTGGGCGCGCTGCCCGACAATGGGTTCCGCCATCAGTTCGCGTTCCTTAAGAAACGGGCGCCGTGGCTTATCCTTTCGTCGACGATGTTTGCCAACGGCGGCATATTCTGCTGGTACAGTTACATCAGTCCTTTGCTGACAACGGAGGGCGGTTTTGCCGCCGACGTGCTGCCCGCCTTGATGATAGCGGCAGGCTTCGGCATGGTGGCCGGCAACCTGGTTAGCGGCCGCCTGTGCGACCGCCACCGCCCGAGCGTCGTCGTGGCAAGCACAATCAGCATAGGCATTGTGTCGCTGCTGTTAATCTTTTTGCTGGCCGATTACGGCTGGGTGTCGGCCGCGCTGATGATAATATGCACGGGATGTCTCTTCGCGGTGAGCAGTCCGCAGCAGTACCTCATCCTGAAATACGCCCCCGGCGGCGAGCTTCTGGGCGGCGCGAGCATACAGATGGCCTTCAACATGGGCAACGCCCTCGGCGCGTTTTGCGGCGGACTGCCGATAGCCGCGGGCCTGCCGCCACGCTATGCGGCGCTGGTGGGCGTGCCGTTCCTGCTGTGCGGACTGATAGCATGCGTCATATTCAGCAGGAAATACGAGCCGAAGGCATAACCGCCTGGTATTCAACGTATTATGGAAGGCCGTCTTTCGCAACACGAAAGACGGCCTTTTAGCGTGCGACTGATGGCCTTTTAGCGGTCGATTTGCCGCATTTTGAATTAAGAATTAAGAGTTAAGAATTAAGAAAACATGCTTTGTTGGATATTAGCAAGTTATTTGGCAAGACATGTTTTCTTAATTCTTAACTCTTAATTCTTAATTCAAACAGTTCTATTCTGCCAATCCAAAGCCATGGAAAAGCGTTTGTCTTTAGCTCCTTTAACTCCATTTAACTCCCTTAACTCCCTAAAAAAGGTTATCTTTGCACTTGTGGACAACTATTCATCATCACCCGTTCAGTATCTCAGGCAGCTAAGGTCGCTGCTCGAGATGGAGTATGGCTGCGAAAAGGAGGAGTACCGCCGGCAGACCGAAGTGATGGGCCTGCAGCGCAAGGTGAAGCGTGGCGACGCGTGGCTGCCAGTAAGCGTGGGCAAGAGCTACTACAACTCGCTTAACCAGCTGGCCGTGGAGGTGCTGCGAACGCAGGACAAGGAGATAGAGCATAACTTCGAGTTCGGCCGCCCCGTGGTGTTCTTCACTTTCAAGCAGACAAGGGACAAGTTGACAAGGGACAAGGGCCGAGCAGACAAGAGACAAGTTGACGGGATACAAGCAGACGAGGGACGAGGAGATTTGCAAGGCGATATAAGCAGCAAAGGAAATCTCCTTGTCAACTCGTCACTTGTCAACTCGTCGACTAAATTTCTCTTCACGGGCACCGTAAGTTACGTTGACGGCGACCGCATGGTAGTAACCGTGGCAGACAACGCGCCGCTGGCGAGGCTGCAAACGGAGGAGAACGTGGGCGTGCAGCTGTACTTCGACGAGACCACTTACAGGCTGATGTTCGAGGCGCTCGACCGTGTTATCAACGCCAAAGGCAACCGTCTGGCCTACCTGCGCGACCTGTTCGCCTCGCGGCAAAAGGCAGAGACATTCTCGTTTGACCCGATACGCTTCCCCTGGCTCAACCCCGCGCAGGAGCAGGCGGTGAACAACGTGCTGCGCGCCAAGGACGTGGCAATAGTTCACGGACCGCCGGGCACGGGCAAGACGACCACCCTCGTTGAGGCCATATACGAGACGCTGAGGCGCGAGAACCAGGTGCTCGTATGCGCGCAGAGCAACATGGCCGTAGACTGGATCAGCGAACGGCTGGTCGACCGGGGCGTCAACGTGCTGCGCATAGGCAACCCCACAAAGGTGAATGACAAGATGCTGTCGTTCACTTACGAACGACGGTTTGCCGACCACCCCGACTATCCGCAGCTATGGAGTATCCGAGAGGCGATACGCAAGCTGCGCCAGAACCGCAAGCGGCGGCGCGACGAGGGCTATCACCAGAAAATCGAACGCCTGAAGAGCCGCGCCACGGAGCTTGAGATACGTATCAACGCCGAGCTGTTCGGCGAGGCGCGCGTCATAGCTTCGACCCTTGCAGGCAGCGCCAGCCGCCTGCTGGCGGGCCAGAAGTTCGGAACGCTGTTCATCGACGAGGCCGCACAGGCGCTCGAACCTGCCTGCTGGATAGCCATCAGGCGGGCGTCGAGGGTAGTGCTGGCGGGCGACCACTGCCAGCTTCCGCCCACGGTGAAGAGCATTGAGGCGCTGCGCGGCGGACTGGGCACCACGCTCATGGAGCGCATCGTGTGCCAGAAGCCCGACGTGGTGACGCTGCTGAAGACGCAATACCGCATGAACGAACAGATAATGCGCTTCTCGAGCGACTGGTTTTACGGCGGAATGGTTGAGGCTGCGCCGCAAATCAGGTTCCGCGGAATACTCGACTTCGACAACCCTATGGCGTGGATTGACACGGCGGACGTGGAGGGCAAGGAAGAGTTTGTTGGCGAGAGCTTCGGCCGGATAAACCGTGCCGAGGCGCAGCTGACGCTCGACACCCTGCAGGAATACTTCACCAAGATAGGCAAGCAGCGCATTCTTGACGAGCGTATCGACGTTGGCGTCATCTCGCCTTACCGCGCCCAGGTGCAGCTGTTGCGCCGGCTCATCAAGAAAAAGGAGTTCTTCAAGCCCTACCGGGGCCTGATATCGGTCAACACGGTGGACGGTTTCCAGGGGCAGGAGCGCGACATCATCGTCATATCCCTCGTCCGCGCGAACGCCGACGGACAGATAGGCTTCCTCTCGGACCTGCGCCGCATGAACGTGGCGATAACCCGGGCACGCATGAAACTCATAATACTCGGCGACGTTCAGACAATGACCTGCCACCCGTTTTACAAGAAGTTGTATGAATATTTAATGGAGTTAAGGAGTTAAAGGGAGTAAAGGAGTTAAGACAAATGCCCTGTCTATCAGAAGAAAAAATAATAAAAAAAGAACTTACATGCTTACGAACCAGGCAAGACATTTGTCTTAACTCCTTTACTCCCTTTAACTCCTTAACTCCTAAAAAATAAAAACAAAACAGTCACTATGCTCCAACGAGACTACATCCAGCGCCTGATTCGCGAGTTCATGGCCGCCCTTCAGCGCTTCTTAGAGAAGAAAGAGATAGGTCAGAGGCAGGAGGCCATGCGCCTGATGTACGAGAAATACCTGGGTGACTACGCCTTCTTCCATACCGCATCGCTTGACGACATAATGCGGTGGGTGGAGAAATACCACGAGGAAGAGCGCCTCGACCGGCTCAACATGCTGGCCGAACTGTATAACGCCGAGGCCGACCTGATGAGCGAACCCATGCGTACGGCACAGCTCGACATGGCCTACGCCCTGTTCGACTTCATTGACCGGCACAGCCGCACATACTCGCCCGAAAGGCTGAAAAAGATGAAAGACATAAACGAAAAGGTGAAAAAGTGAAAAGGTGAGAAAGTGAGACGCAAAGCAAAAAGACTTTTTCTCACCTCCTCACCTTTTCACCTTCTCACCCTCAAATAATCATTGCCATTATGACAACACACCCCTTATGGACAGATGAATGTTGGCTGCCGTTGATGAAGCTGTACCTGCGGCGGCCGGAAGGCGTCAAGCCGATGTTTTCGCGCGGCATGGTGGAGCTCAGCCTTGAGCTGCACATACCGCCGCAGTTCCTCTACGAGCAGATGTTCCGACTGCGCCGACCCGACACGCCGCACCTGCGCCGGCTCTGCGAACGCTATGCCGGCAACCCCAAACGCCTGGGGCGTGACGTCAGGACGCTGCGGCAGATGCGCGGATTCAGCACCGACGGCGTGTTCTATGACGGCGTGGAGGTGAACGAGACATTCGAGAGGGACTTTCGTCCCATAGCCGGACACACCGACATAATGCCCGTTACGCTTATCGTAGTGCTCGACCTGTACTTCAGGCTGACGCCTGTCACGATGGTGGCGGAGACGCCCGAGGTTGTGGAGACGGCCCGCCTGACACATCTTAAGGCTGCCACGATAGTCGGGATTCTTGCCGCCTTCCAGGCATGTGACCCTTACCTGAAGCGTAAAAGACCCGACGACGAAGCCTTATACTCAGCCTGCCGCGGCGTATGGCAGCGCTACGGCAACGGCAGCCCGCAGGAACTTGCCTCACTGGCGGCGCAGCTCAAGGAGTATTTCTGACGCCATTGTGCCGCCAGCACGTAACCACACGGCAACCTCACGGTTACGTAATGTATCCGTGAAAGCCGTCGGGTGCGGTTCGGAAAGGCATGAGATTGACCTTAATCCATTAAAAACGGCATAAATAACAATACATGGCTAAATGAATATAATGCGCTAATCACTTACAATTTCAATCACAATAACATATATTCAATGCTGATTGTAAGAATTTAAAGCGTATTTTTGCTAATCCAAAATGCCGTCTTTCAGAACACGAAAGACGGCATTTTATTATGTAAAAGGGCACCTTTCACAAGGCCAAAGGCCACCTTTTACGAATAGACACAATCGTTTGATTTTTTAAGTTTGACATATTTACGGATGCAAAGTAACACACATGAAGTGCCAGAACATGGCAGAGCATGGAAAATTTTGTTTAAAAACGAATAATTTGTAGTTATGCCTCAATTTTTCACAAGTATATCCCTATATTTGTAACCTAAACAAAAAAGCACGATTATGGCAGCAAATCTCTTCGGGCGCTATGTCTGGCTGATAGATACCCTGCGCCGATACAAACGCCTTACGTTCCAGGAAATCAGCGAGCTTTGGCAGGAAAGCGGACTGGGCTACGGTGAGGAATTGCCTCTGCGCACGTTCCACAATCACCAGAAAGCCATCAAGGACATCTTTGACGTGTACATTGACTGCGACCGGAAGGACGGTTACCGGTATTACATTGACGAGCCTGAACGGTTGGAAGGTAACAATCTGCAAAGCTGGCTGATAAATTCATACGCCACGCTGAACCAAATCCAGGCGGACAACAAGCTGGAAGACCGGATTATTTTTGAGAATATTCCCTCGGGGCAGACGTGGCTCACTCCCATTGCCGAGGCCATGCGGCGCAACCACGTGCTGAGTGTCACGCACCAAGGGTTCGGCAAGCCGGAAGCCAGCACGTTTGACATCGAGCCTTACTGCCTGAAAGTGGTGAAGCGCCGTTGGTACGTGGTGGCACGCAGTCCGTACTATTCGGAGCGGAACAAAGAGAAAGGTATCAAGCCTGTCGATGTCTACCGGGTGTATGCCCTCGACCGCATTTCGGATATCCAGGACACTGGCAAGACGTTCAAGATGAAAAATAACTTCGACGTAAACCGGTATTTTGAAGGATGTTGTGGAGTAATCACGTCGGACGGGCCCATCCAGCGCATCGTACTCTTGGCCTATGGCGGTTTTGCCGACTATCTGCGTACATTGCCGCTGCATGAGTCGCAAAGGGAGATAGAGGGCGATGACGAGTCCACGCTCTTTGAATATCACCTGAAGCCGACTTTCGACTTCTATCAGTTGGTGCTTGCTCAAGGTGACCAAGTAGAAGTACTGGAGCCGGAATCAGTGCGCAACGAAATGCGCAATTTCGCAAAAAACATGTTGGACTATTACACTTGGGAAGAGGAGGATAAACCATGCAAGGAATAAATTTCATAGCCATTGATTTTGAGACAGCCACGGGTAAACGCGCTTCCATCTGTGAAGCAGGAATCTGCGTGGTGCGTGACGGGGAGATAGTGGAAACCCGTTCGTGGCTCGTCCGTCCACAAGGAAACAGTTACAGTTATTGGAATATGCAGATACACGGTATCCGCCCGAATGATACGGTTAACTCTCCTGAGTTTCCGGAAGTATGGGCTGAAATCTGTGAATACCTTAAAGACACGCCCGTGCTTGTGGCTCACAACGCCGCTTTCGACATCGGTTGCATCCGCCACTCGTTGGAACTATACGGTATGGAGAAGCCCGACATCACTTATTATTGTTCCCTCCGTGCCGCACGCAGGCTCTACAACTTCGGTTGCAACAGTCTGGATTATCTTTGCGACCAGTTCAAGATATCTTATGGACAGCACCACCGAGCAGGCGATGATGCCGAGATGTGCGCACGGTTGTTTTTGAGGGAATTGAAAGATGCAGGCTGCGGATTGGAGGAGATGGGTTATTGTAACGGAATACTATAGGAATCAATTTTTAAAGTTAATTTCATTTTTGATAATAAATAGTAAACTTCAAATTATGCCAATAATAATCGTTGCTGTCGGTAACGGCGGATATAATTTTGCTTCCGACATTAAGAATGCTAAGCTTTTCATGGATGCAAAACTTATCGTTTGCGATACAGATGATAAAGAGCTTGCCGATCATGCCGCGTAAGCTGATGTAAGTTTTCATCTTGACGAATTCAAATAAGGACATTATCAATGCAGGCACTTCCACTTTCATCTTGGCCTTGTCATTCCTCCTGCTGGTGGTTTTAGTCCTATAATATGTTAGTACGCCATCATCCAATTCTGTGCAGTTATACAAATCAACCGTGTTCATGCCTATCAGGCAGAAAGACATTATAAAACAGTCCTTGGCAAGGTTGTACCTGCCTTTTATCTCTTTTCCCCTGCTGTTATAACGGTAAGGCAACTTGTATATCTTCTTGATAAGCTCTGCTGATATAGCCCTCTTCCTCGTTGCTTCCTGCTTAGGGATTTTGAAGTTGTCAAAAGGTGAATGGGAAATGAGTATCATGTCCCTGTCATAGTCATTATATTGCCTCTTTGCTTCGTTGAACAAATGCCTGATACTGCCAAGATACAAGGAAACCACCCTGTTGGATGTTACTCTTTTACCTTGCTTCATGAGCAACCTGACTTTTTCCTCTCTCTTCCTGACAAGATAGTCCATAAAGCCTTTCAGTAAAGAGGTTGTCAATTTGTTAATGCACAGATTGTCTTTGCCAAGAAACTGCACGAATGAATTGATGGCAGACGTGTAGTTTTCAGCTCCTTTGATTGTTGCATGGGCTATCCATACCCTGCTGAACTGGATGAAGTCTATCTCTTGGGCTTTCTTTTGTTCACCTTTCAGGTGAATTAAAACATCATCCAAAGTGTAATGGTTGATGTCAAGTTGCAGTTTTGCACACGTTTCTTGATAATACCTGACTATTGCGTCGGCTTCTTTTATAAACTTTGGATTTTTCAGTTTGAATGACTTGGTTAAATCTTCTTGCCTGACAAAAATATTGGTAGACAATCTTTTAACCTCCCTATTGTAGGTCATTCTGATTTTTACATTATAAGTACCGTCGCTTTTCTGCTTGCTTTTCAGCACTTCTGCTTTGAATGTCAGCATTTTATCTCAAAAATTTGGGAACAACAATAGACCAACATTTTGCAGTTTCAGGCTGATTTCAAGCTGTTTTCGCCATAATCCAATACCTGTAAGAACAAATAAAAACTCCCATAAGTCATTGACTTATAGGAGTTTATCGGTGGGCCATCCAGGGCTTGAACCTGGGACCTCCAGATTATGAGTCTGTTAATATGTGATTTTAAGAAGTTTTATAGAATTTTATTCTGTTCTTTATTTGCTTGATATTCAAGCATTTACTATCTTTGCGATAGAATTATGAAATTCTAAGAAGCCTCATTAAATGTGGTTTGGTGTTCGCATGGTGTTCGCACAGTGTTCGCAAAATCATTTACTTGGTGTTCGAAAAATAGATTTAAAGCAAAAGACGATGAAGGCTTATAAAACCTCTATTAACTGTAATCGTGTTGGTGTTTGTTCAATCACTCTTGTGCTTGACAAGCGCACCAATAAGGAAACGGATGAATATCCTATGGCCATCTGTTTTACGATTAACAGGAAACGGTATTATTATAAGTTGGCCGATATGCCTTTCCAGACTGAAAAGCATTTCAACAACGTGTGCAGCGTTACCAGTTCACGAAGTTCGTTTATGGATGAATTTAAGGAATGGCAGAAAATTCTTGAAAGCTATCGTGACAAGGTTTTAAGATTAAGCAAGTCGCATGAATTGAACCTTGACTTGATAAAAACAATGCTGTCAGGCGCGGAATACAAAAACGAACACACCTTGTCGTTTATAGGGATGTGGAAAGGTATTATTGAAAAACGCAGGAAAGAGGGAAGGATTGGTACTGCGGAAAATTACCAATGGGCATTAAACTCGTTCATTAAGATTATTGGCAATCTTGAGGGTTTCAAGGTTGATAAGGACGTTATTGCGAAATGGAGCGACGGCATGAGGAACGGCATAATTGAAAACGGCGTATTGGTAGGAAAGATTGCCGATGCCACACGTGGAATGTACCTTAGGGCTTGCCGCGTTGTTTGGAACGAGTGCATAAAGCAAGGTTATCTTTCAGCTGACAAATATCCGTTCTCGAACAAGGACAATGACCTTGTTTCAATTCCTCGCGGAAAACGCAGGCAACAATCTTATTTGACGATAGACGAAATGACGCAACTTTACAGTGTGTTTGTAGAAAAGCGTTACCCCGAAAATTGGGATAAAAATTATAGGGAACGTGCGCATAACTCGTTAGGCCTTTTCCTTGCGCAATACCTGTGCAATGGTTTCAACCTTGCGGATGCAGGACGATTGACATACAACCGAACTTATTTTGCCGAAGGCGGCAGGGCGTTTGAGTTTATGCGAAAGAAGACATCGGCAAGAAGTAACGGTATGTCTGTTGTCATAGTTCCCATCATAAAACCTCTTCAAGTTATCCTTAATGAAATCGCCGCTAAACCAAAGAGAGGTGCATACGTTTTTCCGCAAATATTCCACGGTGAAGAAGATGAATTGATTAGACGTAAATTGACTGTTCAGGAAAATTCAAACATCAAAGACAGGGTTATCCACGTTTGTAAGGATGTGCTGAAATGGGACAAAGAGCCGTCGGGTACATGGGTGCGACACTCCTTTGCCACCAACCTAAAACATCTTGGAGTGGAAGAATTGTACATTTCCGAAAGCATGGGACATTCACAGGGAAATAATGTAACAAGCAGTTATCAGGATATGTACCCACTTGAAACAAGATTTAAATACAATTCCAAGCTGTTAAACGTTAACGAAGACGGGGACAATATCGACGTAGACAGTATGTCGCCGGAACAGATGAAGGCGTTGCTGAAGAAAATGTTAGGGCAAACCAACTTATAAATATTACTACGCTTTCCTTATTTCATAACATTTTATATCTTTGTACGTTGAAATCCAATTATAAATACCGTTTATGACCAAGCAGGAAATATCCGAATACATACGAATCCAATACCCTCGTGAAAATGAAGGATGTGATTGGAAAGAATACAAAAATTTAAAGAACAGTCTTTGCGGGCATGAAAGCGATGATGTGGTGTCGTATGTGTCTGCCATTTCCAACATGAACGGTGGAGCGGTAGTAATTGGAATACAAGATAAGACCTTTGATGTTATTGGTATTAAAGAATTTGGAACTTACACAATAGAATCTGCAAAGTCGACTATTGTTCGTCAATGCAGAAATCTTCCGTCTGAAGACTTGAATATTGACGAACTGAAAGCCGAAGATACTGGCGAGATTGTTTGGATTGTAACGATACCAAAGCATAAGCCAAGACTTCCGGTCTACGCCCACAACAAGGCTTGGCAACGCATTGGTGATTCGTTGGTTGAGATGACAGATAACAGGTTGCAAACAATCCTTTCAGAACTCGTCATAACCGATGATTGGAGTGTCGCCGTTGTTGACGGAGCGACTATTGACGACCTTGACCCCGAAGCGATAGAAAAAGCACGCAAGGAGTATGTAAAAAGAAATCCTTTCCGCAAGGCGGAAATATCGGCATGGAATGATGCAAAGTTTTTGGACAAGGCAAAAATAACGATTAACGGCAAGATAACCCGTGCCGCGTTGGTGTTGTTAGGCAAGGAAGAGAGCGAGCATCTGCTCAGTCCTTACGTTGCTTGCATACGTTGGTCGTTGCGTGAAGTCGGGTCGACACAAAACAAGGATTACGAAATACTGTCGATACCTATGCTCCTAAGCGTTGACAGACTTTACAACAAGGTGAGAAATGTCAAATACAGGCTTGTGCGCCCTGACTCTCTTTTCCCTGACGAAATGTTGCGCTATGATATGTTCAACATTCGTGAGCCATTGAATAATGCAATAGCCCATCAAGATTATACGAAATGTGCGAGAATAGAGGTTGTGGAGTATGAGGACGACCACATCATATTCCAGAATTACGGAACATTTTTGCCTGAGAGTGTCGAGAACGTTGTGACGAAAGACTGCCCAGAATCGGTTTACCGCAACCGTTTCCTCGTGGAGGCGATGCGCAACCTGAACATGATTGAAACTGAGGGCGGAGGCATAAAGAAGATGTTTGTAAACCAGCGAGTAAGGCTGTTCCCGATGCCTGAATATGACTTGTCAGGTGGCAAGGTACGGGTAACAATAATAGGAAAAGTGATTGACGAGAACTTTGCACGCATCCTGACGGACAATCCCGAACTACATCTTGACGACATCATGCTGCTTGACAAGGTGCAAAAGAAGAAATCCATAACCGACGAACAAGCTGTGTATTTGAGAAAACGCAAGTTTATTGAGGGGCGCAAACCAAACTTTTATCTTGCCCATAAAGTGGTGTCAAAGACCAAAGACGCGAACCTTAAAGGGCAATATATAAAGAACAGAAGTTTTGACGATGAATATTTTATGAAGCTCGTCCTTGAATATTTAAAGAAATTCGGCAAGGCTTCGCGGAAAGACATTAACGGATTGTTGTTCGGCAAGCTGTCGGATGTGTTGAACGATGACCAAAAGAAAAACAAGGTGGATTACCTTTTGAAGAAGTTAAAAGAACAGGGCAAGATTAAATCTAATGAGGAAAGACAGTGGGTATTGGCTGAATAATTCCGCGAGTTTTCCGTGGAAATTCCGTGGCTTTTCCGTGAAAATTCCGCGGGCTTTGCATATAACATACTGATAATAAGATGTTTACACAAATAAATATTTATGCTTTTTCTGTGGTAATTTCCGCGACTTTTTAACTAACGGAAGTAAAATAAAAGGCAACAATGAGATTGAGTGATAGAAGTTTCAAGGTTTTCATATACTCCGGATTGGGTGTATGCGTCCCAGTTTTAGCCATCGGGATGGCCATGCTGTTGTCAGGTTATCGCATCTCTTCAGAGGCTAAGTTCTGGCTTTGGATAGTTGTCGTGCTGTCTGCCATTGTCATGGTGTTTTCCCTCATAAGGTTGTTGTGCGATTTCATCCCTGTAGAGAAAATATCAAGACGGCTGCGTAAGAATGATGTTTCAGTACAGGATTATTCATTAAAAACAAACGGAATTAAGACCAAAGATCAAGAAGATACAGACCATTACAGTGCGATGAAAGCCTACTTCATCAGGCAGTACGTAACCAAAGCGTATGTTGACGAACCTGTGTTTGAAACATTCGAGGAACTGTTCAAGGAAAACAGCGGCGGCAAGAATGTTGTCCTTGCCTTTTATTGCGGAACCGATACAAATATGAACTGGCTGATTTCAATTCCTTCCTACACCGAAGCGGTAAGGATGTTCGGCGAGGATGTCGTCGGGAGCAAGAACAATTACAGCGTGCAGAAAAGCAATTTGGTAAAGGAAGAGTTGGACGATAAGAAGCTGACGGAAATAAGAACGATGAAACAGCTCATGAAGAAAATCATGGCAAGCAAGAAAAAGTAACCTCTTTATAATTTTTCATTAGGAACTGCCTCCTTTGGTTTATGCCATTGGAGGCAATTTTGTTTTTTAACAATACGGAACTTTGCAGAACGCCGTCGAACTTTTCTTGGAACACCGTAGAACTTCATGTTACTTTATTGCAAATCCCTGTGTTTGTGGCTTTTACCGTCGATTTTATAACATTGGAATAAATATCTTTGCATTGACGACTTTACGCTGAAAACCGCCTTCTGCAAGGCGGGGACAACGTCCGTCAAAAGGATATTTATGAAAGATGATGTATTACAAAGCAAAACAGGTAAAATGGAAGACGAAAAAGCACCTTTTGGAACTCAATTGGTCATCATTACGAAAGCCGACCTTGACGAGCTTATCAGCAAGGCCGCAAATGGCGGTATCGTATTGAAAAACGCCAATGCCCTTAATGACGAAGAACGTAACGCAGTCATTCCTGACAAGGAAAGATTTATAACAAGGGGTGAGGCCGCACGGCTTTTGCACGTTGACCTTAGTACGCTGTGGAGGTGGAACAAGACGGGTATTTTGCGCTCAAAGAAAGTAGGGCAACGCAGGGTGATGTACAAATACTCTGATGTCTTGGATTTGTTGAATGGCAATGCGTATGGACAGAAAGATTAAGAGTTTTGCCGTCTGCATCAGCAATGCGGAGGCCGTGGCCTGCCTTGATGACGTTATGGCCGGGCGATTGTTTAAGGCCTTGTTTGATTATGCCTCAAACGGAACTGTCCCGAAGTGGAGCGACAAAGCATTGACGGCAGTGTTCAGTATGTTCAAGTCACAGATAGACAAGAACGTTGAAGCCTATCATGAAAAGTGCGAGAAAAACGCCATTAACGCAAGGAAACGCTATGCCACGATGAATGTGAACAAGTCGGATGCCGCAGTTGGCAATCGCTTGCCATCGCATACGTCCGCATCCCGACGGAGCAAGACCGTTGCAGTCGCAAGCGAAAGCATCCCAAGCGGAGATAATTATAATAGTAATAATAAAGAAGATATAGATAAAAATGAAGAAAATATAAAAGAAAGAAACATTGTAAATACTGCTGAAAATTCAGAAAATATTGCACTTGGCGATTTTGTCGGCAAATCCAACGAACTTAAAAACAGCCAAACTTTTGAGCGTGTGTGGGCATTATACGGCAAGCCTGTAGGCAACAAAACACAGCTTGAACAACAATGGAACGGACTGTCAGACGAGGAGCGTGAAGCAATACTTGACTATGTGCCCCGGTACGTCGCGGCGCGTCCTGACCCGAAATACCGCAAGAACTTCTGCAATTTCCTTGCTAACCGCACATGGGAAACAGAACAAATAACACCACCGACTTATGGAAAATATAAACGGAACTCCGATACAATATCCAAAGAGAGAGAATGCGCAAGGAACGATGCGACAAGCCTCGCGGCAGAACTCATCGCCAAATGCGATGCCGGCAGCGAACGAAAAGATTGACGAACTTAGACATTTGTATCCTACAATCAAGGATTTCATGCTCGCCAACAGCCCTGACCGCCAAATGGAAGTATGCAACAATCCCGATAAATGCCACTTAGGCAGCTCACCGACTTTATCGTATCTGAACGCCTGTTATGGCGAAACGGCGGCCGAGGCGTGGCTCGTTCCCCAACTTTATGAGCTTGGCGACTTTGAAGGATTGAAGGGACAGGCCGACAGACATCAGCTAGCAAAGACCGCAAAGATAATCACCACGGAATTTTATTACCTGAAAACAGACGAACTTCTGCTGTTCTTCTATCGCTTCAGCGCAGGCCGATATGGCCAGTTTTACAGCTATTTCACGCCTTCAGTCATTATACGTGGCCTGCGTGACTTCCTCAAAGAACGTGCAAGAGCTTTCGAGCAATATGAGCAAGCTGTGTGTGAACGCAAGTGGCAGGATGCTAAATGCAAAGCCGTGACATACGAGGAATACATTGCGAACAGGCAAAGGCGTGAAAGCATGGTTCCCATTAGTGAATTCACGGCAGAATAAGAACGGCATTTCCAGGGCGGTCGTGGCTGTTGGAGCATAAATGAAACTGACGGGAACGGTTGGAGTAGGTTTACGCCAGCCGTATTCGGCAGGCGGATTGAAAAGTGAGAAATGAAGAGAATAAATCCAATATAATAAAATTAAAGTGAATGACATCCATCAAGGTGAAATTTCGTCCTTCAGCCATAGAGGGCAGGGAGGGCAGTATCTATTATCAGGTAATCCACAAGCGGGCAGTCCGCCAGATAGGGACTGGCTTCCGCGTGTTTGACGCTGAATGGGACGATGATACGTCGTCCGTCAGAATCACGCCTGAGGCAGTAGGGTACAGGAAGCAGTATCTGTACAGCATTGCAGAGTGCATCCGCTGGGACATCCGTCGGTTGCGCATCATCATCGCGCGGTATGAAATGCTGGGCGCGACTTATTCTGTCGGCAATATCATAGAAAAATTTGGCAGACAAGCGGACGGACACACCTTATTCAACTTTATGCGGGGCCTCATAGGCCGGTTGAGGCAGCTCGGCAAGGTGCGCACGTCTGAGACCTATACCGCCGCCTTAACCAGTTTCATGAAGTTCCGTGGAGGGCGCGACATTCTCCTGTTCGACATTGACGGCTACACGGCGATGCTCTATGAGGCGTGGCTCAGGGCCAACGGCAACTGCCCAAACACCATATCCTTCTACATGCGCATACTCCGTGCCGTCTATAACCGTGCCGTAGAGAATAAACTGACGGAACAGAAATTCCCCTTCAAGCACGTTTATACGGGCATAGACAAGACCGTAAAACGCGCCATTCCGCTGAGTGCCATACGGCGTATCAAGGAGCTTGACCTTACCCGTAAGCCGCACCTCGGCTATGCGAGGGATATGTTCCTCTTTTCATTCTACACCCGCGGTATGTCGTTTGTCGACATGGCATACCTGAAAAAGTCCGACTTGAAGGACGGCATCCTGACGTACCGCAGGCGGAAAACCGGTCAGCAGCTTGCCGTAAGGTGGGAGGAGTGTATGGATGAAATCATCGCCAAGTACGGCAGCAACCCCACGACACACCTTCTGCCCATAATCACCAACCCAAATGCAGATGAGCGGACGCAATATCTCAACGCCATCTGCCGTATCAACATGGCACTGAAAAAAGTCGCCCGTATGGCCGGACTGGGCATACCCCTGACCATGCACTGCGCGCGCCATTGCTGGGCAAGCGTGGCCAAGAGCAAGAACATACCGCTCTCGGTCATCAGCGAGGGCATGGGCCACGACTCTGAGGAGACTACACGCATTTACCTCGCATCGCTCGATACAAGTGTGGTTGACAGGGCTAACAGCCTTATCCTGAGAGACTTATGCTTGCCAGGCAGGTAGAGGGGCGTCTGCTTACCGAGCTGAATTTGCGTAAAATAGAATTACATGTTTGTGATTACATCATTCCGACCGTTGCGCCCGCATTCATAAAAGACGCTCTTTTGGCTTGTAAAAGGCCATCTTTCGCAGCCTGAAAGAGCACCTTTTACAAGCCAAAAGGCCGTCTTTTATGAATTAACGTAAAGCATAATTATGCACGATAATTCGTGCTGGTGACTATTTGTCACCACTTTGTGACTTGTTGTCACCTGTTAATCCCCGTAGTCTTTCTCTTTTATTAAATAATGTAATAACTTTGCCGCGAATTGTGTAAATAGGATAATAATAACAGAAAGGAGCATATAAATGAAAAAAATGTATGTAAAACCAACAATTAAAACGGTGGAATGGAAGTTCCAAGACCCGATTTGCAACACAGTATACCAGCAAAGCGGGTGCATTATTATTGACGATGACGCAGCTGGTAATACAAGGCATGAACACGTCCACAGTTATTCGAGCGATGAATTAGGCTCATGGACTCAAACTCCAGGTAACAATAGTCGATGGAATTAATTAAAAGAAGAGAATCATGAATATGCGAAATAAATATCTTACAATAATTGCAGCATTTGTATGCATACTTCTTTCATCATGTTCAAATGATGAAAATTATTTTGATGACAGCACACCGACAGGTTCATCACAATTAATATCTCAAGACATTGTATTTGAAACGGATAGCGCGAAGAATGAAGAAAGCATCACGACACGAGGTATTGATAATAACGGTTTTACCAACGAGTATCCATACGAATACATTTACGTACATTCAACTACGGATGAAACTAAGACTTTAAAAGTACCGTTGAAAGAGGTTGAATACTGTGATGGCTGCAGGGGAATTCATTTGGAAATGGAAATAAATGAAAATGGTGATGGCAGTTACACACTTAGGACAGAACCGGGTAAAGACGGTCAAGCGGAAGAAATCACACTAAGTGCAAACGAAGAGGTGTATTTTTCTTCTTATCCTACCAATACTTGGACGGCTAATAAGTTGGACAACGTTTCAACGCCTATAACCCAGCAAGATGTTTTCATCGGTGATGATAATATAAACATTGAGTTGCTGAAAAGCGATGCTTATGGAAAAGACGATTTGATTACATTATTGACAACTCCAAAGCCGGAGATTAAATTAAAGAGGCATTGTACGGGCTTTATGGTCTCTTTCATGTTCACAAATGTAGATGAAAATCACGGAGGTGATAATGTAAACAACCCTGGTTATTCCGTTACACAATATACGTGGGAGAAATATTTATCAGGAACAACTCCCGATGATTTCTATTTAAAATTATACATTGGTCCTAATTTCTGCCATACATACGACATTTATAACAACGAAGTCCCTGACGACGATAAGGGAGGGTATTATGTGATAAACAATAATCAATATGCCCAACTAACAGGTTTCACTGCTATTGCTGGAGGATTATATGAGGGTTTTTCAGCTACTGGGTGTGGATATAATACGTCAATGGAAGACATATTGTTAGCACCATTAAACACTTCAATGGATTTGAGCAACTTCGCCATTTATGCTTTCGTTAAATATGCGCCAAACGGGACGGATGTTGATAGCGATGATGGTTCTTTTTATCTTAAGATTCCACTTAACGAAGATGTGACTACCGCTATTAACTGCATCCATAAATTCGTTCTTTGCGTTGATATAAACAAACTGAAAGAGGTCATAGAAAAAACCAACGCAACGAATACGTTAACTCGCGGATTATGGAACAAGCCTGAGGAATTAGAAATCCAGCCGGCGGAAGTTATCTGCATTCAAGAATAACAACTTCATAGCAATCATGAAAAAGGTTGCGCCATATAAAAAGGCGCAACCTTTTATTATTAAATACGCACGAGTTTGGCATAAACCCGGCATTTGGGAACAATCGGCAGCAGGGCAAAGCGAGGGCACTTACCCACAAAATCGCCACGAATTACCCAACCTGTAGGGACGCTCGGTCGGAGCGTCCGGCATATCAATACTTGGCGCGGACGGGCGTTTACGACATTACCCGGACGCTCCGACCGAGCGTCACTGCAGGTTGGATGGGCCGGCTACAAGCCTGCACCATGCGGAACGGACGCCAGACACAGGCAAACATGAACCGAAACTAATAAACAAAGCAATGAAAGCAAAGATAAAGGAAGGACTCCTAATCAGGAGCATCGCGGGCGAATACGTGCTGATAGACGCAAGCGGAGAGGTAGACTTCTCGAAAATGGAGATGCTGAACGACACAGCCGTAAGCATAATAAAAGCCATGCAGGAGGGCGTCTGCACGGCTGAGGAACTTGCGGCGCGGCTCGCCGCCGAGTATGACGTAACTGTAGACCAGGCTCTTGCCGACATCAGCGACCTGCTTACGGCGATGAGCGCCAAGGGGCTTGTCACCGTAAGTGACTGACGGCCGTCGGGCTAAAGCCGCAGCACGGCGTCGCAGGCGGCGGCTACGGCCTCGTGATGGGTTACGATGATGAACGTCTTGCCGCGGCACTCGCGGCGCAGATTGCCTATAAGGCGGCTCTCGGTGGCTACGTCAAGCGACGATGTGGCCTCGTCAAGCAGCAGCACATGGCTCTGCCTGAGCAGGGCGCGCGCCACGGCTATGCGCTGGGCCTGCCCCTCGCTGAGGCGGCCGCCCTGCTCGCTGATGCGGGTGTCGATGCCGGCAGGCAGAGAATAAACAAATCCGGCCTCGGCAGCGCTGAGCGCGCGGCGTATGTCGTCGTCGGTAGCTGCGGGGTTGCCCATCAGCAGGTTGTCGCGTATGGTGCCGCTGAAGAGGGTGTTGCCCTGCGGCACGTATGTAAAGTTGCACCGCGTCTGCGGTGACACGTCGCGGCGCTCGCCGCCGCAGACGAGCGATATTCTGCCCGTGACGGGAGTGACGAAGGCGAGAAGCAGGCGTATCAGGGTGGTCTTGCCGCGGCCCGTTACGCCTACTACTGCCGTACAGCTGCCTGCCGGGAATACGTAAGAGAAGCCGTCAAGCACGGGGCGCTCACTTGCGCCGTAAGTGAAGGTGACATTATCAAGCACCACGTCAGGCACACAGGGCATGAGCGCACGGCGCGATTCGTCCTCAGACGGCACCTGTTCGAGTTCGCGCAGCCTGTCTACCGAGGCGAGTACCTCGACCAGCGACGGCACAATGCGCGCCATGTCGAGTATAGGATATTGCACTTTGCCCACCAACTGCAGGAAAGCGGCCATCGTGCCAAATGTTATCGCGCCTGAACTGAGCAGCACGACGCCCCACGCGAACACGGCCAGATAACCTATGGCGAAAGCCGCCGAGATGAAAGAACGTGACAATATGGAGAAGCGTGTACGCCCCATAATCTGTGAGCGCAGCGCCGACTGCTGACTGTCGAGCGTGCCCACACGGCCCGCCGCCTGCTCAAGTGCCTTTACGACGACGCGCTGTTGCAGGCTCTCCTGTATGGTTGACTGTATCAGGCTGTCGCTTTTACGTATCTGGCGGGTGTAGCGGTACATCTTCTTAGTGTAAAACCGGCCGGCCAACAGCAACAGCGGAAAGACCGCTACGACGAGCCACGGCAGCCATGGGTCAAGCAGGCAAAAGAACGCGAGCGCCACCACAAACTGCACGAACGACACGATAAAAGCCGGCAGTGAGCCAGACAAGAGGCTGACGACAGAAGCTGTGTCGCGCTCTAAACGGTTGACGATGTCGCCCGTATGAAACTGTTCGAGCTCAGCCCAACGGCCCGAAATGATATGCGAGAATACGTTGTGGCGCAAAGAATTGCCCAGCCCGATTTGCAGGCGGGCGCCTACCCACGTGGCGGCCGCACTGCAAAGCAACTGAAGAATAATGATAACTGCCAGAATTATCAGGGCGGAAGCGATACTGCCTGAGGCTGTGCCTGTTGCCATGTCAATGACGTGCTTCGAGTAATATATGAAAGCGAGGGAGAGCATGACAGCCGTTATGCCTATGGCACAGCTCAGTATTATTCCGCCTCGGTAACCTTTTGAGGCCTGTTTTATGTAACCTCCGTTAATCCTTAATTTTATGAGCAAGCGCCTTAAAGGCATGAACGCCGCCATAAACAGCGAATATGTCCGCCACGCAAGGCCTTGCGCCGGGTAAGTTTTACCATTGCGGACGAAAGACACGGCCACGCCGGCCACGTCGGCCACGCCGGCTGTCTCGGTCTGCACGCGGTTGGCGTCGCCCTGCAGCACCAGTCTGTCGCCCGAACGCCTTACGACGCGGTGGAGCACTACACGCTCACCGCCGTTTATACGCGCAAGCACCACGCTGCCGCGGCGTATGCTTTCGGACCCGCGCCGTAAGGTAACACGGTCGCGCCCTCCGACAAGGAACGGCATCATGCTGCGCCCCTTGACCGTAACCGTGACGTCCTTTCCGTCAGCAAGCAAGGCGGAAATCTCATCGAACAACATATCGTTATCAAAATCCATATTCTGAATAAGGTATTAGTAAAAAACACAAATGTCCGCAAACGTCAGGACGATGTTTGCGGACATTTCAATGGAAACTATGTGTTGTGTGGTTATTGTTTCTCGATCACATAGTTTATACGTACCTTTACGCAACGGTTCAGTTTCGCGTTAAGTCCGCGCGTACTCTTGTCATTTACGGTACTGATAGGATCAGTCAAAGCATTAAGAGAGAAGCTGTTACGGCCGATGTTCTTGAATACTCCACTGTCCTTGAGCCACTGTATAACGGTGCGCGCACGGTTATAGGCCAACGCCTTGTTGCGCTCAAGTCCTACATTCTCGGCATCCTCGCCTACGTAGTTGTCCTGACTTGTGGCCAGTCCTTCGGCCGAGACAAACTGTATACGTCCGTTCTCGAATATGTTTTTCAGCTCGGCAACGGTAGTAGTGTCGGCAAATCCCGAAATATATCCGCCGTCACCCTCAACGGCTGCGTAAATATCAGCAAAGCTGTACAAGTCGGCTTCATCGTCAAGTTTCATGTTCTGTTTGACAACGTCAAGTCCTGAATGGGCATTAAGACCGTAAGATGTACTTTCTTTATAGTTTTCAGCCGAAATCAGTTTTTGAGTTGAAGTCTCGTTATCAACACGGTAATACCAAGTTTTATCACCCGAGTAAATCGGTGCGTAGTAGAATCCGGCCTTGTTCTTAAACTCGTTCATGCTGGCAGCATCCATATCAAGAGAAATCGGTGATGATGACATTTCGTAACCACGCGCAATTCCGTCAGCCTCACACTTATTGGCTTTCACTGTTGGTAAATCCTCTGTCTTGAATGAGGCGAGCGAACGGCCCGAAGCAAGAGCCGAAGCCACGGCATCAGTATCAGCAAAGCGTTTCTGCGTGAATATGCCTGAAGCAAGGTAGTCAATGGCATTTACGCTTGAACCTTTTACGATAGGAGCATCGTCACGGCCGGAATAGTTATTCGGGAAGAACACGTAGAACACCATTGTTTTATACTCTGGACAATTAGGCTCTGGCAGCACGGTGTTGGTGATATATACAGGCTGTTCGCACTCCAGGCAACGCTCCCAGTAGCGCTTCTTGAAGTAGTAAGTCACGCCGACACTCAGCCCCACGTTGGCGTCGAACCAGCGGCTGTTCTCTCCCGTGGCCTTCCCGGTAACGGCGTCGAAGTTGGTCTGGTAGAGTGCGGCGTGCGCCTTCACGTCGAGCGAGATGTCCTTTTTCTTGCTGAAGAAGCGGCTGTACTGCAACTCGAAATGGCCGCTCCACTCGTTGCGCTGCTCCTCGATGCCGTAATGGTGAAGCGCGCCGATGCCGACTGAAGCGATAAACTGGTTCATCAGCTTGTCTGACTCCTTTCCCTCATAGCCGCAGAACAGGCGCGAGAGGTTGAACATGGCATTGACGCTGAAGTCGAGCCACTTGTTCTTGGTCTTCCAGTACGGCGTGCCGTCGTCGGCAGTAAGCTGCCCGCCCGTGGTAAACATGTTCTCCTCCTTGGAGTAACCCTTTGACGTTCCCATGCCAAACTGGAACTTGGCACCGATGCCGGGAGTGAACCATTTACCGACACCGATTTTGAAGTCGGGCGAAAGCAGTCCGCCGAAATCGTCCACGCTGCCGTAATCGCCGGCGAAGGCATGGTAGCCTACTTCTCCGAATACAAACCAGTTGTCCCAAAACCTGTTCGTGACAACACGGTAGTGGTCGTCAGTCGGCTGAGGCTGAACGGCAGTTTCGCCTATCACCGTGTCACTGACAACTGTCTGCGCACTGGCGCCGCCGTACATCATCAACAACGCCAAAATAAAAAACATTGCTTTCTTCATCATAAATTAAATTTATCAGTGAGTAATATATTTAAGCTTAAGCGTTTTACAAACTATTGTGCACAACCGCTTATATGTTTTTCCGAATACAAAGAAAAAAGCCTCGGCAGGCATCAGGCGGAACAGACGGATGCTGCGCCTTATCCAAAACCACCCGTTCCGTAAGACGCGCACGGCCGCATGCGGCTCGCGCAGCCCCATCTCCTCGCGCTGCGTCTTCAGCACGTAGCCGTCGCCCATGAAAATCGAGTAAAGCAAGGCGACATCCTTGCCGGACACGCGGCGGCTTGGCGCAGGCATGCCATAAAGGTAAACCTCTACAAAACTGAACAATACACGGCTGAAACGCCAAGCTCCTAATCGCCGAAGAAGTGATTCAAGCAGTGTTATGTCAAGCCCGGCGTGGCAGAGCATCACGGCGACGTCACACACCTGCTTCAGCCCTATGCCGTAAGAAAGGACGTGACGCCGCAAATGCAACACAAGGCATGACAGATAAAACTCGGGAGCGTCACCCGACAGGCTGAACGAACGCTTTACGTACAACGAAGCCTCGTGGCCGCTCATGCGCTTAAGGCGGGCATCGGCAAAGGGATTGTAAAGCGACTCGCAGGCACTATGGAACTCTATGCGGTAAGGCTCGTTGCCAGGCAATGTAAAGATATTGCGAATGCCTTTATCGGCTTCAGCCACTGATACAAAAGACGCAAAGACTTCTGGGTGCTCTACGATGATTTCGCCGCTTTCATAAAAGAAAGGTATGCCGCAGCGCAGAAACAACCGTTCAAGCCTGTTCCAGCCGCTGCTGACGACAATGTCGATGTCGCCGTTTCCACGGTGTAACGGCTCGGGATACCACCTGGCGACGGATGTCCCCTTGAACACCGATGCGGAAATATTCTCGTCGGCAAGCCAGTTGACCAACAGTTCTCCACAACGTGACATCCTCTCGTTGATTATCTCGATACGCAGGGACATGGCTATCCATTGTTGCCAAAGTTCCTGCGGGGGGCGTAAAGACGTTAAGGCTATACCGTCAGCGACTAATGGCGTAACGGCATGGCGGCAAGACAGCAAAAAAAGTTTATCCCAAGCGCCGTCGTCAACGTTTACGTCATCAGTGTCAGCCCTTCCCCAAAGACCACGGCGAAGGAAATAAAACAATAAATGCTCGATGTCAGTCATCGTGAAACTTTTTCCGTAATTTTGCGTCTATGAACTGAGGCACTTTCCAGCCAATTTTCATCAGCTTGGTGGGAACACCAAGGAAACCATGAGACTTGTACATCCTTACATCCTCGGCCCATACGCTGGCACGACTGGCACCCCCGGTAGACAATCCGCCCATGCGCATCTTGACAAAATATTTATTGAGATACTCTACATGAAGATTGTTTTCATAAAGATAACGCACGAGAAAATCAGAATCCGACGCTATTTTATAACTTTCATCGTACAGGCCGCAACGACGCATCACTTCGCGGCGGATATACACCGTAGGGTGCAGCGGCAGCCAGCCCAGCCTTACCTTCCAACGGTGGTAACGGCCGCTCACCCAGTTGCGCACAACTCTGTCCGTGTGCTCGGCATCAATATAAAGTCCGTTGCCGTAAACAAAGTCGGCACCTGTCTCATTGAAGATTCTTACTATATCAGATATTACGTGGGTATTGTAGAAGAAATCATCAGAATGTAGTAGTCCTACAATATCACCCGAGGCAAGTCTTATTCCTTTGTTAATGGCCTCATACATTCCATTGTCAGGCTCTGACAATATTTTAGCTATGCGTTTCTCGTTTTTGTAATGTTTTATTACGGAAAGCGAATTGTCGCAACTTGCGCCGTCAATGATTAAATATTCTATGTCGGGATAATCTTGTGCCAGAACACTTTCAATGGTTTGGCCGATTGTAGACTCCCTGTTGAAACAAGAAGTTATTATTGAAACCTTCATCTTATTTAACTAATGTAATCTTAACGGCAGCGGACTAAAGCCCGTACTCGTGCCGTATGTACGCTTTTATCTTCTCATCGTCGAAGTTGAAGCGCTTCTTTATCTCGTAAACCTTGGCGTCGGCCAAAGTTCTGTACCAAAAGCCTTGTAATATATGCCAAATAAACCCTTCTTTGCCATCAAGGAAACCGGCTCTAATGACATATCGATAAATGAAATTAATGAAGGGACGAATAAAAAGCGGGGATTTGGCATATCGTTTTTTTAGCCAACACTTACGTTGGTCTTCCGTACCGAAAAACCTTGCTTCAACGTTTGCACCTCGGTCATCAAGGCCATATTCAGCCATCAATAAGTCAGCCATCTCACGTGTGGCGTAACTGTTGTGTTTGTCTGTCCACCACGTAAGGTCATTCAAGTTGGCGTCCACTTGGTCTCCGTCGTCTACGGTTATCGTGGAGCCGTCAAACAAACATATATGTTCATCCATCCAACGGCATTCACACTCACCATGCCCCCGCCTGAAAATCTTTAAATAATAAGACGGATACCACCCTCCATGCAATAACGGCCTTCCCATGAAATCGATGCGCCTACGCACGAAAACACCATTAACGCCATGGTCGCACCGTGCAAGTGCGGTTTTTACAGCCATGCCTAAATTCCCGCTTAGGTACTCATCTGCGTCGATACGCCATATCCACTCTGAATGTATCGGGCATTCATGTAACCCGTAATTAAATTGGGTTGAATGATTTTTCCATTCATGACGGCAGACTTCAGCCCCCAAATCCTTTGCTATTTCACACGTCTTGTCGGTGCTGAATGAGTCAATCACCCATATCTCTTCACACACGCCTTTTATTGAATTTATACAACGGGCAATATGCTTTTCCTCATTTTTTGTCAGAATTATCGCGGCTATTGAATTATCCATGATTAATTATTATTGTCTTTTTGAACGCCTGGACATTTTATCAGTTCATTATGGCGGGCTACCGCTTCCGGATAATTGCGCCGCACGAATCCGTCAACAGTCTTATACACCAGTCCGAGCCGTTCCGCTATTGAGCGCAGCGCCTCACCGGTAGTCGCATACAGGCGTATGGCCTCGGCATACCTCTCTTTACAGCTGAGTGACACGTTTTTACCGTTATCCATATGTACAATGTCCTTACGGCAAAGGAGTTCAGGATTATGCCTGCGAAGATACTCCCTGAATACATCTGCGTTCAGGCCAAACTCGGCCGCGACCTTTGCCGCCGGTCTCGGTCGCAGCCGGAGGCTTTCTATGGCCGGTTCATATTTAGCAGCCGTCGGTTTCATTCTGCGGCGCGCGCTGCGCAGGTCGGCATGTTCATCAATATCGCCTGAAACACCGAGACGCTCAAGTACCAGCTCTTTATGCCACTTATGCAGATAGAAGCGGAAGCCTTCCTTCGGAACGCCTGTCCGACTTACAATCTCCTTCATGGTTAGCGCGGTAGTTCTATATAAATTCAAAGCTTCGGCATACTTTGTCTCGGTCTTCACCGATGGCTGGTATTTACGGCCGTTACCCAGTATGCGGCCGTAGGCCTTCTGACCAGTCTTGGCCGCGGCGCGGACACGCCGTTTTCCCGTCAATACATCCTTATGGTAAAAGCGCAGATGCTGGCTTAGTCCGCTCTCCGATACCTTGCACCTCTCGGCTATCTCGGCCACGGTCATGTCGGTTGAGCGGTAAAGCTCCACCGCGTCGGCGTACTGGTCAACGCACACCTTGCGTGCGCCATGCCACACATTGTCGTTGACGCCCAGCTTGCGGCGCAACTCCTCGCGCCTGACAAGCGCTTCTGGGTAATGCACGCGCATGAAGTTGGCCAGTGCCGTGCCGTCAAGTCCGTATTTACGGGCCACCTGCGACACGTTCAGGTCAATATACTCCAACGAGTCGCAGGCCGCCACGGCGTCCTTATATTTGGCGTGGGCAAGCACGTTCTGCCGCCCCGGCTGTATTATCTTTATGCCGCACTCGCCGGCGGATATGCCGTTGCGCCGCAACACCAGTTCGCGCCAATACCTGCGCAGATAATTGCCCAGTCCGCCTACGCTGACGCCGCACGCCGCGGCAATCTTGCACAAAGGCATGTCCGTATCGGCATAAAGCTCTACGGCCTTGGCATACTTGCAGTGCAAGGCGTGACGGCGCAGCAGGCGCGAACGCTCCTTAGGCGACAAGTCCGTGACAGATGAACAATCGTCCATCACTATAAGATGTATATAACGATTAACAATAACAAAGTGAGAAGCCCGTCATCCCCTGCATTTGAACTCAAGTCACATCTCAATACAACTTTCACAACATGAGCAGATTATCCCATCCCAAGCATGAAAATCCAACAATCAATCATATCTATAATGCAGATATTCAAGCCTTTCTATTCTTTCGCTCTTAATCTCACAGGGATTACCAAACGCAATAACATTTTCAGGCAAATCGTGCCACACTACACTTTTAGCACCTACAACCGAAAATTGTCCAATATTCACGCCACGGGCGATATAAACATCCCCTCCTATGAAAACACCGTTACCTATCACTATAGGTTTAGATATACCTTCAAAATATCGTGAACGGACATTATGCCCTTCAGATATTATATGCACGTTGTTGCCAATTGCGACGTGTGCCCCTATACAGATGTCACCTTGCAAATAGCACTTCTCATCTATTGTGACATTATTTCCAAGTGTAAGCTTCCATGGCAGGTGGATATAAGTTGAAGCCGAGACATAGCAGCCACGCCCTATTTTCGCGCCAAAAAGCCTTAACCAAAATATTCGCCATTTCGATAAACATTTTGGAGAAACGCTGACAATATATTTTTGGACAAAAAACCAAACATGACGCCTTATGTTTTCTCTTTCACTTATCCTGTATGGTGACGGGAGAAAAAAGAACTCTTTTTCTCCTTCTTCAATCTTTGTTACAATGCCCATAATAAGAAGTTATTTCAATGACCGCCTTTTAATGCAGACAGCAGGATTGCCGGCATAAATTCCATAAGGGTCCGTATCTTTCGTAAGGACTGCGCCCGCGCCTACAACAGACGCGGCGCCCAAAATCAATCCAGGAAGTATTATCGCCTTTGCGCCAACGAACACATCGTCGCCAATGACGACATTACCTACGAGAAGAGGCATCCGTCTCGTTGACAAGTCATGTGTCCCGTTGCAAATATATGCGTATTGCGCTATCGTGACACGCTCGCCAATCTTGACATTGCCAAGATTATAAATCTCACACCTGGTGCCAAGTGAAGACTTGTCACCTATCTCCAACAACCACGGAGCGTAAATGCGGGCTGTCGGAGCTATGTATGGCCTTCCATGGATTTTACATCCAAACAATTTCAGCAATAGGATATGCCACCTGAAAAACAACTTTGGCGTCCAACGCACAAGCAAAGTCCACACAACCTCCCATACACGTACAAGCACAGCTTCTTTCTTTTTCCAAGGACACGAGTTCAACCTTTGCTGATGCTCGTCTTTCCTATACAATCTTCCACCCATCATCCTAATCTTATGATTCTCCTCTTCACGCAATCAAATCCTGTCACGCCAAATGAACAAAGATTCTCAAACAAAGACAAATATTCTTCTGCTTTAGCCTTCACACTGAAAGAATGTGACGTTGTCACAGCATTCTCAGAAAGCAAGGCATATAAATCTTTGTCACATAACAATGAATTTATACACTTGCTTAGTTCATCAACAGCAAATGCTGAACAGTGATTGAAAACCAACCCGTTCTCATTGTCACGGATGAAATCTTTGAAACAAGCCAAATCTGAAACTATCGTGGGCAAACCTAACGCCATCGCCTCAAGCGGAGCCACTCCGAACGTTTCCCCTTTGTCTGCCACAGACGGATAACAAAATATGTCCCCCTTGTCTATTTCTTCAGCAAGTTTAGTAGGAGAGTAAATCGGACTGACCCATTCTATATCCCAACCATCGGCCAACCTGTCCAACTCCTTCTTATAAATCCGGCCACTGCCTCCACGCTCTACATCATAAGCTCCTATCAATTTCAAAGACACCTTTCTGCTTTTACGGACTTTATCCACCGCCTTTACAAGCAAGTCAAGTCCTTTTTCCCTGTTGATGCGACCCGAATAAACCACACAAGGAACTTCAGGCAGCACATGCGGCCTATGAGAACGGAACACTTCCGTATCAATGAAATTGGATATCACGCAACTCTTCCCTTTCGCCGAAGACGTTTGACGTACCAAGCTGTCGTAAACAGCCATCGACACGCAAGACAAGGCGTCAACGGCCCTGTAAAAGCCGAACTGGTGCTTTGGAAACCTCGCGACATTGTAAATTGACACTTTGAATTTCCTTCTGAACAAAGGCAACAACACGGGTGACCATATCGTGTTAAGCACAACCACGTCAGCGCGTGGAGCATTCCTCAAAGCCTTGAACGAGTAAACGAAATCCAGCAGAAAGTCTTTCAGCCAACTGCCCGTCCTATCATAACCACTTACATACAAACAATCAGCATTTAAGCCGTTATCCGGCCTCTTACAAACAAAAACCACCTTTATTCCCTTTGACATGAAATAGTCGCCGCAGCTTTTCCATAGCTTCTCAACAGCTCCTATTGCGTGTGGAGGAATACAGCAAAAAGGAGAAGTTATTATGTCTATGCTCTTTATTCTTGACATTTAACTCAAAACTATCCTAAACACATACATTACATTCTATGAATCATTGCCTGTCAGGCTCGTGTCAACGCATTAAACATAAATAAACATCCGTCATCTGTCAGTTGCAGGAGTTTGCCGCTGACAGTCAGCCATTTAGCGGCTGACAGATACCAGAATCCTCTGTCAGGCAATAATCATTTGTATGTCAGTCAATTACAGAAAAAACTGACAGATGAAGGCAGAACAACAAAAAATATCACACATATTTATTAAAAAGCAAGTGCCGCTTTGCAAAAGGGCACATACCGCATTGCGAAAGAGCACAAATCATAACGCGAAACACGGCAAAACGCAACGCGAAAAGCCATCAAACAGATAGCCGCCCGTAAAGCCTGAACATTTCATCGGCCATACGCCTTGACGAACACTTCGTTTCAACAAGCCTCCGCCCGTTGCGTCCCATGCGCTCAAGTTCGTCATCGGTCAGCGCCATAAAACTCTTTATGGCCTCCACCAGACTGTCAACACTGCGCTCAATCCACCATCCGCAGTTCCACGTTACAAGGTCGCTCCACGGCGCCCCCTTAGTAGTGATAACAGGAGTGCCGCAAGCCAATGCCTCTGCCACTACTATGCCGAAATTCTCGTTTAACGTTGGTAAAACGAAAATATCAGCCTTATGGTATAGTTTCCATTTTTCATCACCATAAACAGCCCCCGTAAATGTTATTGTATTATTTAAATTCAACTCGCATACAAGTTGTTTTAAAGATTCAACATAAACGGTTTCACCGCTTCCGGCAATAATTACATTATATCCTATAAGCTCTTTCCCCAATTTATTTACAGCCTTGATTAATAAGTCGGCACCTTTATTCGGTCTGAGCAATGCAAGAAATAATATTGTTTTATTAAGTTGCCAATTGTTTTTTGTTGGAATGTTGTCAACGATGATACCTGTCGGAACTACATAAACGTTGTTGTTATAATTCAGTCGGAGTAAATTCTCTTTTTCTGTTTGGGCAGTAGCGACAATTGCGTCGGCCATTCTTAAAGCTCTTTTCTGGTATAACAGTAAAGCCGGAAGTTTCTTTTTCCAATAATTTTTTCTTATTACCCACGGTTCAAGCATCCCGTGCGGAGTTATCACGACACGATAACCTAATGACTTGGCCCAGAAAACGGTATATGAACATAATACTTCCCAACAACTGTTAATATGAACTACATCCGGTCTGACAGCATTCAATAAATCACAAAACTGTTTCTTCGCTTTAAGCAGATGCGTCAGTTTTCCGTCAATATAATGAATTGAGACATTTTCAATTGTCAATTCATTATCTGATTTGTGACTTACGATATGAAGTTCGGCAATATTACCTAAATCATGTGCCAATAGTTGTAAATAACTTCCTACACCGCCAGAAGAACGGTCAATGCTCGGAATGTAATGAATGATTATGCAATGCTTTAAACCTTTTTGCATATATTTCTTTTCGTAATAATAAAAATAAATCTAAATCACTACTTTTCAATAAACCATTACGAAATGAATCAATAATAGAAATGTTTAACCAAAACAAACAACATAAGACAGCACCGACAGTCGTTATATAGGCTTCTGAAATAGGACTAATTAAAAATATTACGCTTAATCCTACTAACCATATAAAACAATATGATTTATTTCTATTTCTTAATAAAAATAATATATTGGGTATAAGAATAAGAAGCATACATACGCATCCTAATATACCTGTTTGACTAAGTACAGACAACCAGCCTGAACCAGCTTCTATAACTCCTCGTTTTAGAGCATATTTTGTCGGATTTGATATTGTTGCAAAACCAATGCCATACATTGGACTTGATTTAAACTCTCTTATTCTTGTATCCCATATATTTTCCCTTGAACGTAAATTAATGTTGTTCATATCACCAGCCTGTTTATATTCTATAATGCCACGCATGTTATTTGAAAATATAGTAAAAGCTATTGTAAATAGAACAACCAAGACGCTAATATTTAAAAGGATTTGTTTAAAGTTATTTTTATTAGAATAAATAGCAATAAAAATAATAGATAATATAGTTCCAATCAAGGCTGTACGTGATGAAGCTATAAGCATCATAGAAATGCAACAAAACATTAAGAATAGTAAAATTATAAAATCAATAATTTTCAGTCTTTTAAAGAATGAAACTAAAAATGTTATAATATACATTATTGAAATTGCACCTAAAGTTGCAAATTCATTATTAGCAGTAGAGCCAAAATACATACCAGTCCTCTCATAAATTTTCATTTGTGTTTCTGATATTGCTCCTATTTGGAATAATAAAAAATTAATAAAAACTAATATAACCGAGAGAATTGTTACAAAATACAATAAGCGTAAACGTAATAATGCGATACTTCGACTGTTAACTAATGGGGAAAATGCCAATAGTAATATAATAAAAGTTATAAATCTAAATTCTATGGAATAAAAAGCAGGAATCTCATTTAATATAATACTCAAAAAACAAACACAAATATAAAGAATGTATATAAAAGATGTTTTTTGATTATTGAGCAGACAATATGTTGCAAAAATGAATATTATAGGATAATAAAGTATGTATCCAATATTACCTATCAAGCCGCTCATATCCATTAAAAAAAATATAAATGCAGCTCCAAAGGAAATGCTCATCCAATAATTACGAAAGAAATAAAATATAGCTATCATTAATAAATCTATTTTTTACATGGATATAAATATTAATAACTCCTTTTATTGAGGATTAAATGTTCTTGAAAAAACATTATTTTTATTTCCTTTTTTATGTTTTTTGCAAGAACACCTGCATATAAGCAATATTCATCTTTAAATTGCTTATTTAATAAACTACCTGCTCCCAATATAGAATTGGAGGAAAAACTGCCCCGGTAAAATAATTGAACGTGTTCCAACGAAACAATGATGTCCTATTTTAATTGGGCACATCCTCTGTCGTTATAGAAATTAGAAATCTTTTTAATTGCTGTCCACTTATTAATTTGTTTTTTAGTTCCTGTAAAGCTGTAAGCATCTTTAAATATTGTTCATTAGATACAGATGCTATAACTTTTTCCATATCACATAAAGACGAAACGGTTAATCCTATTTTCTTGTCTTTTACAATTCTCGCCATAGCTGATTGATCCCATACAATTACAGGAATACATGCAGCAATATATAATGAAAATTTATGAGGAGCAATAATACGCAAATATTCGCCCCATGTTCCGGAACAAGACATTATAGAATCTCCATCCCAGACCAACCCCCAATTTCCACGAAGTGCAGATATGTCTTCAGGCTTGAACACACCACAATATTTGGCGTTTCCACTCAAAGGTATCACATTGTTCATATGCCCGTACAAATTCAGCTTTATATTTCCCAGCACAGGTATAAGATGCTTTAAGAAAGCACTTTTATCTATATTCCCTGCAAAGCATACTTCATTTCCCAATATCGGCGTATCACACACGGAAGATGTCAAATAAGGGAAACAGCCTAAGACATGGAATCGCACCGAAGCACGCAAATGTGGTTTCAAACATTCTTCCATCTCCCGGGTATGCACAATCAACTCGTCAAACAACGACAAAGAAGAAATTTCCGATTTTGACAATTTACCGTTTTCACGAATGGAGTTCATGTCATGTACTACTGTAACGAACTTTCTATCGCTTATGAACCTTATAACATATTGGAATATCCTTTCATTAAAGCAAGGATATTGTAAAAGTATCTTACTGTTTTTATCGCACCGCCTAACCGCACGCACTAGCCTGAATGCACGGACAACAACACTTAACAGTTTATTCTTTATGCGTGGCACAACAATGTTTTTATCAATATAGCCACACTCACGCGCAATAACCGAAACATCATGAGGGGCTTTGCTTGATGCCATTTCTATCATCCGGCCTTTTCTTGTATTCTCAACCCAGACTATCTGATATTTTTTCATTATAACAAATCAAAAATCATAAAACCATCATCGGCATACACTCATTGTCTTTTCAGCCGTTTCAATCGCCCGCTCCATGACGGGAGCCATGTCGTAATACTTATAATCGGCCAGGCGTCCGCCGAAAATGACATTCCCTTCATGGCTGGCCAAGGCGCGGTAACGCTCTGCCAAGGCGTTGTTGGCCGCATCGTTAACCGGGTAATACGGCTCCATGCCGGGTTGCCATTCTGTTGAATACTCCTTGCTTATTACGGTTTTAGGAACATCATAAACCGACTGCCCGAACAGCTCAAAGTGTTTATGCTCGATTATGCGCGTATAAGGTACGTCTCTGTCTGTATAATTAACTACCGCATTGCCTTGGAAGTTTGGCGTGTCGAGGATTTCCGTCTCAAATGAAACCGTGCGGTATTGCAGACGCCCGAGCCTGTAACCGTAAAATTCGTCAAGCGGACCCGTGTATATTATTTTTTCGGCGATACAGTCCAATTCTCCGCGCCCGTCAAAATAATTACACCCCAACCTGACATCTGCCCCGTAGAGCAAACCATCAATAAGTTTATTGTAACCACCAATGGGTATGCCTTGATATTTGTCATTAAAATAATTATTGTCAAAAACCATGCGGACAGGCAAGCGGCGGATAATAAAAGCCGGCAACTCTGTGCATGGACGGCCCCATTGCTTTTCAGTATAACCTTTGATTAACTTTTCATAAATGTCTTTGCCTATCAACAACAACGCTTGCTCTTCCAAGTTTCGAGGGGCACGCCCCTTCAACGCCTCCTTGGCTTCAGCGCACTGACTGGCGAGCTTGGCCTCCGCCTCCGCCGGCGTAGTCACGTTCCACATCCTGTAAAACGTATTCATATTGAAAGGCAGGTTGTACAGCTTGTCTTTGTAGCGGGCAACAGGCGAATTGGTGTAACGGTTAAACCCTACTATTGAATTCACGAAATCCCATATTCCCTTATTTGACGTATGGAAGATATGCGCCCCGTATTTATGCACATTGATACCTTCAATGTCTTCGCAATAGATGTTGCCTCCCACATGGAGCCGCTTGTCAACGACAAGACATCTTTTTCCCTTTTTTGTTGCAAAGTGGGCAAATGTTGCGCCAAAAAGCCCAGCTCCTACGACAAGAAAATCATATCTTTTCATCGTTGTATGAATTTGTATTTCTGCTTCCTCTGCAACTCACGGATTGCAGCCCTTACATTGCCAGGCAACTTCTTCCCCATCCGTAACATGAAGGGCACCTTGCCGTGTGGCACGCTTTTATACGGCGACTTTAAGGCCGAAAGCTCCGCCGAGCGGCTTTCTACATCGGAAATGATTTCTTGCACACACAAGTCTGTTTCATGCAGCTTTTCGTCATCCGCCCATAACGAGTGCAACGTGTCACCATAACGCTTTAATATGCCGCTCTTGTCCAACCCTTTCCGTTGCAGGCCGAAAGCGAAATGTGCAATGACAGCGTCGCCGTTGAAGCAGTTGCATTTACCAAGCTGCGTCGGCTTTATGCAACTCAAAAATTCTTCATCGTCGCCTGGCACTTCCCCATTAAATCCGGCCATGTCACGGCCAAACCAAAGTATGCAGTTTATCGAGAACCTAGTCATCCCCATAGGATGTTTGCCAACGTAAAGTTGGCAATATGTCCCAGGTTTCAGATAGTTTTCGATAAACCAGTCATGCAGGTCCGCCGCAAACCAGCCGTCAAGGCACAATGTACGTTCGGCGCACTGGCTCATATAATACCTGTCTAACTTTATCTTGCCATGAATTTGTAACAGGTAAGTTGACAGGGCATTGTTGATGACAAGCGGCGAAACAAGGAAATAGTCGGGATTGTCAACCCTGAACTTTACCATTTTCTCAAACAACCCTGGCTCAAACCATATTACGTCATCGTCAACTTTCATGTAAATGGTATCTTCATCACAACAGAAACGGTAAAAAGCGTTAATCGTTGAAATGCCGTCAACCACTCCGTCAGGCTGCCACACAAGATTGACTTTATGATATTTCTTTTCCAATTCCTTGAAAAACTCAATATCCACCATGTCATGCGTATTTATCCAAATGTCATACCTGTCTACAACATCCGCATTCAAAACAGGAGGCACTAAATACTGCATATACCGGCGGCGGCCTGCGGCCGTGTTCACCACGACTTTATAACCTTTATACATATATTTTTCCCTGTTATCGTAATTTTAAAAGCAAGATACGCAAATAACACATCATAAGCACGCCTAACGGGGTAGGGAAACACAGTAACATCTTCCTGCGGCCTAAGAATGTTTTGAAATCTTCCGCATACCCATGCCGCCTAACTTCGTTCAAGAGAACTTTTATATATTTCAGCCTCTCTTTCATACCTTTACAGCAATCAACGGCATGAAGCAGGTTGTTGTAATATTCCAATACCGTATATTCCGTTAACTCCTTAGTCTGGGGTAGCAGCCCGCTAAGCCTTTTTATTTCGCCGGCTACCTTGACAACAATCTCCGCCGGCGTATGCGTTCCGCCAAGATGTTCACCTTGATGGTGCACGTAGTTATAAGCCGCGTGGCCTATTACACCGACTGCCTTCACGTTTTTCAAGCATTCAAGGGTAAAAAGATAATCCTCAAAGTAATGCACATCCGTAACGAAACGGCACGCTGAAAACTTATCCGACCTGAAAACCTTGTTGTAAACTGGAAACATCAAATAATCCCGCTTCATCTGCAAATACAACCGTGCAAGAGCCCCGTCGTCAGTGAAGTAACCCGGTTTCAACGAGTGTACGCCACATTCTCGTTCAGGATAATCCTTATAGCCGAAAACATATAAGTCTGACGGGCATTTTTCATATAACTTGAAGACTTCATAATAAAGCCCCGAATCAATGAAATCGTCAGCGTCAATGAATGTAAAATACAAGCCCCTGACGCGTTCAAGCCCGTAATTGCGGGCATTACCCACGCCTCCGTTTGCTATATGGAAAGTACGTATCCACTCATACCTTGACGAATATTCGTCACAAACAGCCCCTGAAGTGTCTGTGCTGCCGTCATCGACCAAAAGCAATTCCAACTCCTCGCCCATGCCCTGCGCCACAACGCTGTCTATACACCGCCTCAAATATGGCGCGGCATTGTAAACAGGAATTATTACAGAAAGAAACACGCTCATCAAGAACAAACTTAATCTAAAACTTTCCTCAGCTTGTTTTTCCGTAAACGAAGATAAAAAAGAATATTTTTAAAAACTTCTTTTATTAATTGCAAATAATACGCCACTCCGCCTGAAGGCATCCAACGCCAACTCCCGGCGCAACAATGAATGGCAACGGCTTCAGATGTCACCAAATCCAAATTACTTGCAAACAGAACGGACGGATACACTTTAAGCCCATGCGCCAAATCTTGCTCCTCATCTTTATATCTGAATCCGTAACTTTCAGCTATTCTTGCAAAAATAAACGGAGCGATAACTTTATCATTTAATCCGCCATCAGGCATGATAAAATGCTTGCCTTTATAACTGTCCATACATTCTTTCATAAAGGGGTGTCCCTTTTCAGCTCCCAATATAGCGGCCTGCAACTGTATTCCGTTGATATATTCAACATCATTTTTCCTTACACCGTCTTTATCCACCTGCCCCGAAGAATAGATTTTCTCCATTAAATCGGGGAAACATTCCACGGCTGTAAACGCCTTATTGGAACAACAGAAATCCAGACTTTTCCTCAAATAAACATCCGAGTCTAAATAAATGCCTCCTTCCGTATAAAGAGCGTAAACTCGTATATAGTCACAGGCAAAAGCCCACTTTCTCATCGTCACAGCTTCAGCGACATAAGGCACTTTATTTATGTCAAAATTATTCCTGTCCCATTTCTTTATCTTGTAATCCGGCATACGTTTACGCCAACTTTTTATACACCTCTTTAATTCAGCCGGTACAGGCTCGTTACTCAACCAGCAATAATGGATTATCTTGGGTATCATTTTGTTCTAAAAAAACAATCTTTATTTGCAGAATGTCATATTCTGAGATTACTTTACAATACGTGGCAATTTGATTATAGAAAAGAGCACTTTATAAAAATTGAAAATAAAAAATATCAATTTATAAGGCATCCAATCACAAAAAAATAATAACTTAAAGATTTTTTGTTGTATCGTTGACGGAGTATAATACGCCTTAAATAATGGCGCTTTACTTCTCGCATATTCAAATATTATATTACAGTTTTCACTATTTGTACTGACACAAGCCCTGTAAAGTTGAAACAATCCATATTTGTTATATAAATACTTTTTGTTTTCAATGCTTTTAATTGAAAATTTATTAATCAACATATCATTTATCCTTATCAACTCACAAGATAATGCAAACCATTCTTTAAAAGAATGATGTATCCTTGATAACGACGAATTATCTCTTCTAATATAATGGTAAGAGACAGATGCTTGTAAATATATTTCTTCAACAAATAGCAAATATTCATGCAAAAAAACAACATCTTCAGATATTGATGTCTTTTCAAGAAATGAAATATTATTATCTATTATTGTTTTCTGATTAAATAATTTTGCAAAAACATTAACATTAGAAACATTTAAAATGTTTTCTATTATCTGATTTTCTTCAAACGGCTTTCTCAGTACGGTATCAAAATACTCACACGATTTATATATTTCTACAGGACGCGCATCATGTTCTATTTCTATGAAAAAAGATTGCCACACGATACTGTCTTTATTTAATTTTGCCTCATGAAATAACGTCCTCAAATAATCGTTTTCCACCCAATCATCGCTGTCAACAAAACATATCCAATCGCCCGACGCTTCTCTTAGTCCATGATTACGGGCAGCACTGACGCCTCTGTTCTCTGTATGGAAAACCCTAACGCGCGCGTCTTTCACAGCATACTCGTCACAAATATCACCAGACTTGTCTGTGCTGCCGTCATCAATGAGGAGAAGCTCGAAATCGGTGAAGGTCTGGGCAAGGATGCTGTCTATACATTTGTGAAGGTATTTCTCCACGTTGTAGACGGGGACTATGACAGATATTTTCGGATTATTCATATATATTCTACCGCTTTCTTTATAAAATTTTTAGACTTACTTTGCAAACTATATATTTTCCTATTTGCATCATTATAATCTATTTCTGAAAATGCCGAAGAACTATTTTTTGTTATTATTCTATTCTCCAAACCGAGGCTTTTCAATAAAGACCGTGAACGTACATCATTTCTATCGCCCGTAACATTATAAAATGGACGATTAAATATGACCGAGAATGCTGTGCCATGAAATGAAGTCGTTACAATGCAAGAAGCATATTTCACCCATCCAAGAAATTCCTCAGGTGTAGCGCACTGCATTCTATACCTGCTTTTTCTTGGATACGCCCAAGCCATAACCTCAACTACCACGGCATTTATCTCTTTTGCTATTTTTTTCGCTAACCTTATTATATCATGGTCTACGCCTATCTGATAAACCAAAACATATTTTTTGCCAATACGTGGAGCTACTGCCATTGCTTCCCATATTTTAACGTCTACCAATAATGTCGGGTCGATTACAGTCTCTATTTTTTTTGATATCAGCGGCTGCAACAATGAAGCTGTTTGGAACTCACGTACACTTATTGAATCAAAATTCTGTAGTGCAGATGCACAAAACCTCTTGTCACTATCGCTTAACTCTTGAAATCCCATGCTTGCGGCATAAGATATGTATTTTCTCTTTCCTTTTGCAAACTGAAAACCGCCGAAATAAACAAGGTCAAAACCTTTAGTTATCCGAGGGTTCCAAATCTGGTCGCTCCCCATGATGTAAATGTCGTAATCTTGCGGTATTGACTTTCCGTTTACCCGTTTTGACAAATACAACCTCGAACATATAAAATTATTAAATGCGGCATATCTCTTTATTCGTATATCCAACAGCCAAAACTCACGTATTGTCTTTTTTATCAATGCAAACGGATTTTTGGAGAGGAAGCGATTTAAGCTAAATCTTCTATAAGATGCTGTAAGAAAATCCGGTAGGTAATCTATAACTTCCACCTCGTGTCCCATACTTTTAAGTGTTTCTTGTAAGGCGTAACACTGAAGCACGGCACCATAATTATGCGCACAATGAAAAGTAAGTATTCCTATCCTCATAAGTTATAGCCATATCTTTTTCTTTATTTTCCGTTTCCATTTGCCAACGAACTTTCTTGTCTTCTGAGTAAAGCTGTCTTCACAGTATTTCTTAAATACATACTCAAAACCTTTACGGCGGTAATCGTCCTCAAACCGTTTCCACCTCGGATTGAACTCTGACGGATGCTGCAAGTTAGGCTGCATACAATCTTCAAGATTTGCAGGGATTACCGTCATGCGTTCTTTTATTTTCTCGAATATTTCACGGCCTTTTTCTGTATTTATCAATATCAATGAAACTCCCTTGTCATCTTTATTGATATTCGGGTCGGTCTTTTCCCAGCCCCAATAATCAGCTATCGTTATATCACTCGGACGCTTTGTGTTCGCATAATGGCATTTTCCACATGAGCGGCGAAACATTATATGCTGATAGAATAAATACGTGAAACTCATCACTTTACCCCCCCCATTGACAAATTTAAACGTTTCATGATGTGCGGCCCAACCGTACTTTTGCTTGTCACGGAAATTTACCCAGCAAATCTTGTCGCCTTGTATCTTTTCCAAATAAGCCAAGTAGTCACGCCACATATATGGGCTTGGCACGCCGTGACATACGATGTCTACAAGTATCAGACGTTCACGCAGTTTCTTACCAACAAAAGAGTTAAGCCCCGCAGTCTGGCACGGTGTGCCGGAGAACAAGACAGTCAAACCATCTTTCAGGTCTTTCCGCACTTGACGGAACACTTTGTTCAGGTCGCTCTGCACATACTTACTGCCCTTGAACTCGTTGCGTGCCTCTTTCGTAGCGGCACGCTTGTGGACAACACGGAAATGGTCTGTATAACCAGCGCCGTAAACCACACCGCCGTTTTCCAACACATAATCGGAGATAGCAATGAATGCAGCTCCGCTACGGCTGGTTTCAACTTCCCTCATATCATTATGCCTTGCCGCATACGACAACGGCTTGTCAAAGTTCAAGCTCGTATCATAATCAGCATTGAAAGCGCAAACTTTCTCACATGCTCCACAATCCACGCATTTGTCCTTATTTACAACCGGATAAAGAAATCCCATGACATCAGGCTGCATAGTTATGGCACCGTGCGCGCAGACACTGGCACAAGCTGTGCAGCCACAACAATCCGCCCTGTCTTTTATTTGTATCATTTCCCCTCCATTTTATTTTTGACTGCGTGTAATTTGCCCAGCACAAACTGTCTTTCAGTCTTATTACAACCAATATAATATATTGAACCCACTGTACTGGCAACTGCAATCAAAGTCAGAAAAATGAATTTCATGAAAGACTCTTCCATTTTGCTTGTCAAAAGGAAAGGGAAGACAGAAGCCATAGCCGTTACCGCCAAGATATTAAAATACACTTTCTCCAGGTATTTTCTGACAGGCAAAGCTATCATTCCACGCAACATGAACAACCTCGCAGCCAAACAAAATTGAGATATGGCAATCGAGACTATAAAAACAGCTTCTGGTATCATGCCTTGACGGAGCAACATATATGAAACTGGAAAGTTTAACATCTGCAGACCTCCTACGACAAGCTGGTAATTACGAATTTTCCCTGTTGCAAGCATGGCTGTTATCAACGGGTTGGATATAGATTCACTCATGGCAAACACCAAGACCAGCTGCACAAACAAGACTGCATGCTCTGGCACTGCATCCAACCAAAGTTCCAATATATAATGCGTATTGAATAAAACCGGGAGAGACAGTAATAGCAGCATATAAAACGACAGGCGCGCTCCTTGAAAAATCAAAGTCATCATATAATCACGGTCGCCGGCAGCATACGATTTCGTAATTTGCGGATTTAAGGCTGTCATGAAATTAGAAGCAAAACTGCTGATTACGCCATAAACCTGAAAAGCTATGCCCCTTGCGGCATTGACAGCCGGACCGCAAAAGAGATTGATAATGAGATTTCCGCCTTGATCACGCAAAACAGCAGAAGTAGCCCCTATAAAGTTCCATCCTGCAAACTTGAACATCCGTTTCAACAAGTCCCTATCAAAAATAAACTGGTAAATGCATTCCTCGAAATGTTTTTTGCAATAAGCTCTGTAAGCAAACCGTACAACTAATGCAACGGCACACATCAGCATGGCATAGAATATCAATTTATCCATAGATGAAAATACGATTAAAAAAGCAATCGTTAATTTTCCAACAGCTTCTAAAATGCTAATATAAGCAAAAGCCGACATTCGTTCATGAGCAATGATGCTTGCATTATAAGGCACGCTTATCAGGTTGATGGCAAAAGTCAATATTGAAAATTGAAACACCCAATTTGCTGCAACCATTCTTGTTCCCGGTATGTTCATTTTCACATTCAGGAACCATACTCCGACCGCTTCTGCCAACAAAAAAATCAAAGCGGCCAACGTTATCTGAATGGTCATGGCTGAAGAAAATATTTTCTTCAAATTTTCCGAATTTCCTGTTCCCAACTCATAAGTAACAAATCTGCTTATGGCCGCAGACAGCGAGCCTGACAATATGGAAAACATTGCAACCAGCCCGCCGACAACATTATATATGCCGTAATCAGTCACGCCCAACGTGTTGAGGACGACACGGCTGGTGTAAAGGCCGACGGCCATGGTGAACAGCATCCGCCCGTAGAGCATCAGCGTATTTTTTGCTATCCGCCTGCTGCCGCTATCCATGAGTCAGGTTAATCCTTTTTCCCGTACCCGTACCCATATCCGTACTTCTTGCCGTAGGCGTATTTGCCGTAACGTCCGTACTTGCCGTAGCCGTAATAATAGCCGTTCTTGCGCTTGTCCATGTCGATGCCGTTGACGAGGGTACACAATACTGGCATCTTTTTATCGTGCTTGAGGTCGTTTATCAGTTCAAAGTCACTTTTGCGGGTGAAGTCGGCACGGCAGATATATACGCAGATGTCGGCGACACGTGAGATTATGCGCGTGTCTGTAACCATGCCTATCGGGGCGCTGTCGATTATGATGTAGTCAAAATGTCGGCGCAGCAGGGCAAAGGCGTCGTCGAGCGACTTGCGGGCCACAAGCTCTGTGGGATTGGGCGGAACCTTTCCTCCGGGCAATACATACAGATTAGGCGACAACTGTGACGGCTGGCACATTGAGAGCAGGTCGTGGGTTTTAGGCGAAGCCAGATATTGCGTGATGCCTTGTGAATCTTTCGGCAGAGAGAATATTCTGTTCAGCGCCGGCTTGCGGATGTCCATGCCTACGATAAGAGTCTTGCGCTCCATAAAGGCGAAACTTACTGCAAGATTGGCCGCCGTGAAGCTCTTGCCTTCACCCGGAGTGGTTGAGGTAAGGAGCACTACCTTTTCGTCTTCCTGCAACATATACTGGATGTTAGTGCGCACGTTGCGGAACACTTCCTCCATCACGCCGTTCTTGTTCTCTGACACGACTATTGTAGAGTCGGTCTTGTCGTGTACCTGCGGGATGTCGCCTATTACGGGGACGTCGGTCAGTTTCTCGACATCAGCCCGCCCCTCTATCTTGAAGCGTAATTTCTTGGCGAGCCATATACAGAATATTGGGAACAACAGTCCGACGACGAAAGCCAGCACATAGATGTTGCGGGTGTTGGGGGCTACTATTCCCGCCGCGCGCGGCTCTTCTATGACCCTGCTGTTGTCTGCCGTAGCTGCCAGCGTGATTGCGTTTTCCTCGCGTTTCTGCAGTAGTGTAAGATACAGGTTTGCCTTGATTTCCTGACGGCGTGTGATGTCGGTGAGAGCCTGTTCCTGCCGTGGGGCTTTATTTACGCGCGAGCGGTAGCGGCCGGCCTCAAGGTTGAGGTTGCGGCGTGTTATCTTCAGCGCTTTCTCAACATTGTCTACGGCGGTCACTACGGCGTTGTGTGTGGCGTTTATCGACGCGTCGAGATTTACCACTACGGGGTTGTTGGCTTTCGACGTGCGCAGCAACCGCTTGCGTTCTATCTGCATTTCGTTATATTTCGCTATCACTCCGGCCAAGTCGGCATCGGTCACGCCGATGTCTGAAGGTATCACTTCATGCCGGTTGTCAGGATTGTCGATATACTCGCGCAAGAAGCTCACAAGGCGCAACTGTGAGGCATTCTCGGCACGCTTCTTGTCATACTCTGATGTCTCCTGAAGTGCGAGCTGGGCGTCGGCGCTGAGATCTGTCAGTCCGGCCCGCTGTTTATAGCTTGCCAGTTCGTTTTCCGTAGTGCCAAGTTCGTTGTTGATAATACGTATCCTCTCGTCAATAAATTTTGCCGTGCGGCTTGCCACCTGATTCTTATCTTCATTCGCCTCGGCATTATATAATGTCACCAGCACAGAAAGGAAGTCTTGCCCGCGGCGGATGTCGGTATCGTTGAACGAAAGACGAACTATTGACGTAAACTCGCTTGTGGGTTCACCGTGAAGACGCGATTTATAGCTGTCGGCCACGAGCGACGGCGGAGCCACCACCGCATTGAAGCTGCAAGGCGGCAGCGCCTTGTTTTTGGCTGAGGCGGAGGTCAGCGTCAGCGTGCCTACGGGAGTTATGAATATGGCCGGAATTTTCTTAAACTCCTTGCTTACCGTATGGCTGCCGTCCGCTGCCGTGTAACTGGCCGTCACTGACACGGAGCCGTCGCGACGGCTTTCAACCTCAACGTTAAGGGGCGATGTCAGGCGTTCGGCCTCATCGGGAGCCATCCATACGTTGACGGGGACATTCTTGTAGGCAGGGATGTCGTATCCGAATTTCCTTTCGTCAAAATATGATATATAAAGGTTCTGCGACTCTACTACCTTTTTTATCAGGCTGTACGACTGAAGTATCTCTATTTCGTTGTCGAAATTATTTGCCATCGACATCGTGCCAAGGTCCTGCATCGAGGCGAGCGCGGTGGCTGCCGTCGACTTAGTCTTGTCGCCCTGCTTTATCATCACTGTTGAATCGATATTATATACCGGCGCCTGATAGCGCAGATAAATGTATGCTCCCACTAATGACAAAACCAGGAAACCGATTATGAACGGCCAACGCAGAAGATAGTCTGCCACGATTGCCTTATAGTCTATCGGCTTTGAATCATTTTTGAAAAGTTCTTCGTATAATTGTTCTTCTTTCATCTCGCTATTGTTTATATCTGCCCGTTCTGACGTAAATCAGGATATAATTCAACGTCATCACGTCCTTGTTCTGTAAAAGGCTGTCTTTCAGGTTGCAAAAGGCCGTATTTTATGATGCGGAACATGGTCTCTTGCGCAGTAAAAGACCACATATTATAAAACCGTTGATTTCAATATAATAAGGTTCTACCGAACCGACACAATTATCAAAGATGCGATTGTTACCATCAGGCTTATCCAGCTAATCCAAGACGACGTGTTGTTGTTCATGCTGTTGGCCCTCACCCTGGCCTTTGTCGGCTTGACGTAAACAATGTCGTTCTGGCGCAGGTGGTAGTAAGGCGACCTGGTCACGTCGGCCCTCGTCAGGTCGAGATGAATTATGCGCTTGCTGCCATCAGCGTCGGTCCGCAATAGTTGAACGTCATCACGTACCGACAGCAGTGTCATGTCGCCGGCAAGGGCCAAAGCCTGGAATATATTGATTTGTTCGTCCTCTACAGGATATGTGCCAGGCCTGTTCACCTCGCCGAGCACGCTGACCTTGAAGTTGGCCACCCTCACCGTCACGTTAGGCACTTCGTTCAGATGGGCTTGTAGCTTGTCACGTATCATAGCCTCACACTCCCGCGTGGTAAGGCCTGTCACCTGTATCTTGCCCAATACCGGAAAATCGATATATCCCTTGTTGTCAACAAGATAATCAAGCAGCTTGGCGTCGCTCATGCCCTGCCCCACGCTACTCTGGTTCTTCGCCTGACCGATTTTCCTGTAAAACGGAGCCGACACTTCAGGGTCAGACGTGCTTACCGTTATGGTAAGCTCGTCTTTCGGCATAACGTGGTATTCGAAAAGCCCAAGTTCCCCACTTTCGTCCAGACGGCTTTCATCACTGAAATAGACAGACTTCTTATAAGACGCACATCCTGCTACAGACAACGCCAGGACGAACAAGATAAAGATGTTTATGCGATTCATATCATTTTACATGTTGGCATAATCAGGTCAGCGCGCCCCTGTTACGCCGTTCTGTTATGTTAAATAATTTGTGAATGTCATTATAAGTATTGCGGTGCGCTGACAAGCCCGACAATCCTTATTATTCATCTTCTTAATCTGTTTCAATACGTTAAGATACGACACCCCGGTCAGCAACACCGGCTGAATACAGCATAACTGACGTCGACGGCTTCTTTTTCCGGCCGGTTATACAGCATACAGACATCCACTTTCCCGGCAATGTATGCCACGGTCTCACTTATCTTCGAAAAGCTTGCAATGTCTGACTTTATAAGCGACGTCATGTCAAGAAGCGCGCAGAAAGCCTTTGTCCCGTCAAGCCTGACGGCCTTGTTCACTCCGGCCTGCCTCATCCTGAATACAGCCTTCAACTTGGCACGCTCGTTGCGATAACAGTCGGTCTTGCCGCTCCACGGAGTACCATATACATAAACATTTCCGTCGGGCATGATTCGCAAGGCCGGCTGGTCGTCATTTAGCAGGCGCGAGCCGTCTACATATCGCAGCCACAGGCGCGAATGAGTGCTTTTGCCTATGCCTGATGGGCCAATGAATACAGCTGCCGACGAATCGACTGCAACACTTGACGCATGAATAAGCACAGTGTCGTAATAAGCTGCGCTGTATATGAAACTAATCATAATGAAATCTTCCAAAGCCATGCAGTCTGTCTCTGTACCGGCTTTGCAGTCAGTCCTTACCGTACGCCAACCATTGTCTGCTTCCATACTATAAGTATTTTCGCTACCGTTAAACCGTAATGTAACCCTGTAAAAGTCTGCCGCCAGCCACAGGCACATCGTCTTGCCGTCAAACGTATTTGTTATCGTCGGCTCTGCGTCAACGTCCGTAATCGTACATCCGCATTTGATATCGCATATAGTTCTTATCTTTGCGTAGCTGTCATCATTAGTAATAAATGGCTCAAGATTGTACATCTGTTGCGGAAGTATGTCCAAGCCGTCAACCCTGATACCCAGTCCTGCAATGTCAAATGTCATAGCCTTTCCTTATATTTTGTCGGTGTTACGCCATATTTTTTTAAGAACAGGCGGTAAAATGTACGCAAGCACCTGAATCCGGAATCAAAAGCCACAGCTTTAATAGGCAAATCAGGATTCTCACGCATCAGCCGCAAGGCGTATTCCAACCGTATGCTGTTGATATATCCGTTAAGGTTTGTTCCCGCATAACGCTGCATCAGCCTTGCCACGCCGTTCTTGTTCACCAGGCACAATTTCATATATGTTTCACGCGAGAACGCAGGATTCAGAAAAAGTTTACCGTCCATTATCTCACGTTGAGCCTGCTCAAACAGCGACCGGCCACGACTGTCATCGTCAAAATATCTTTTTTCAATATGCTTCTCTGTCACGTCACAGTTTTTCATGATTGGTTTGAGATGAAACTGCACGCTTCAAGTATGGATTGTCAGCGCTGCTACTTGTACTCGCAAGTCCAAGACGCTGCCTGACATACTCGTCAACGTTCTCAAAACTGTCCTTGTCAATGCTGCTTATGGCCACAGTTAGTCCTCCTATCGAGGTTACAAGACACTTATTACGCGATATTCTGATTATATATCCTTCAAAGCCGGTCAACAGCCCTGACGTTATTCTTATTAAATAATGTCCGTCAGAGTAATAATTTAATGGATGAGGCATAAACCTGATGCGGTTGCGGTTTAAATCAAGCTGTATAAAAGGACGCATAATTTCATCAGGTATTACGGCTGTTGTCTTTGTGCTGCAGTCTTTTGCGAGATATATTCCATGGCAGTTCCGGTTCAAGAACTCTTGTATCTCAACCTTGTCTCCTTGTATGAAAATAAGACCGGATATTGTCGGCTTGTCTTCTTTTCTTACCTGTTTACGTTCTTTTTTATATACCGTTGTTTTATGTATGAACGTCTTAAATTTCTTATTCAATAATCTTTCAATCAAGTTTAATTTTGCATGATGCACAAACAAATAACACCATGACGTAACGCCACTGTCGAGCAAAACCTCCCTCTCCGCAGGTTCTTTGTTGTTGTCTGCGTCATAATGTTGCCCCGTGGCTTTAGATTGAATATCTGTACTATACAGTGGCATTGATAATTCAGTCTAATTTATTTTTCCGTATTATACATTTACAATGAATGGAAGTACATATATCTTTAATAAATGTATTATACATAAATCCCTTCGTTTCGTCATAATAGTGATTATTCACTATCACTTGTATCTCTTCGTAAGAGATATAATTTCGTTTGCAAAGTTACGTATTTTCTTGGATATTCAGCTTTTTCTTAGTTATTTTTTTGTTATTGGTGTTTTTAATGTTTATCAAATCATGTGATTTGTTTAGCAAAATTGGCACATTGTATTTAGGTAACTTGTTAATAATCAATATTTTAAATATTGACACATATCTCTTACGAAGAGATACAAGTGATAGTGAATAATCACTATTATGACGAAACGAAGGGATTTATGTATAATACATTTATTAAAGATATATGTACTTCCATTCATTGTAAATGTATAATACGGAAAAATAAATTAGACTGAATTATCAATGCCACTGTATAGTACAGATATTCAATCTAAAGCCACGGGGCAACATTATGACGCAGACAACAACAAAGAACCTGCGGAGAGGGAGGTTTTGCTCGACAGTGGCGTTACGTCATGGTGTTATTTGTTTGTGCATCATGCAAAATTAAACTTGATTGAAAGATTATTGAATAAGAAATTTAAGACGTTCATACATAAAACAACGGTATATAAAAAAGAACGTAAACAGGTAAGAAAAGAAGACAAGCCGACAATATCCGGTCTTATTTTCATACAAGGAGACAAGGTTGAGATACAAGAGTTCTTGAACCGGAACTGCCATGGAATATATCTCGCAAAAGACTGCAGCACAAAGACAACAGCCGTAATACCTGATGAAATTATGCGTCCTTTTATACAGCTTGATTTAAACCGCAACCGCATCAGGTTTATGCCTCATCCATTAAATTATTACTCTGACGGACATTATTTAATAAGAATAACGTCAGGGCTGTTGACCGGCTTTGAAGGATATATAATCAGAATATCGCGTAATAAGTGTCTTGTAACCTCGATAGGAGGACTAACTGTGGCCATAAGCAGCATTGACAAGGACAGTTTTGAGAACGTTGACGAGTATGTCAGGCAGCGTCTTGGACTTGCGAGTACAAGTAGCAGCGCTGACAATCCATACTTGAAGCGTGCAGTTTCATCTCAAACCAATCATGAAAAACTGTGACGTGACAGAGAAGCATATTGAAAAAAGATATTTTGACGATGACAGTCGTGGCCGGTCGCTGTTTGAGCAGGCTCAACGTGAGATAATGGACGGTAAACTTTTTCTGAATCCTGCGTTCTCGCGTGAAACATATATGAAATTGTGCCTGGTGAACAAGAACGGCGTGGCAAGGCTGATGCAGCGTTATGCGGGAACAAACCTTAACGGATATATCAACAGCATACGGTTGGAATACGCCTTGCGGCTGATGCGTGAGAATCCTGATTTGCCTATTAAAGCTGTGGCTTTTGATTCCGGATTCAGGTGCTTGCGTACATTTTACCGCCTGTTCTTAAAAAAATATGGCGTAACACCGACAAAATATAAGGAAAGGCTATGACATTTGACATTGCAGGACTGGGTATCAGGGTTGACGGCTTGGACATACTTCCGCAACAGATGTACAATCTTGAGCCATTTATTACTAATGATGACAGCTACGCAAAGATAAGAACTATATGCGATATCAAATGCGGATGTACGATTACGGACGTTGACGCAGAGCCGACGATAACAAATACGTTTGACGGCAAGACGATGTGCCTGTGGCTGGCGGCAGACTTTTACAGGGTTACATTACGGTTTAACGGTAGCGAAAATACTTATAGTATGGAAGCAGACAATGGTTGGCGTACGGTAAGGACTGACTGCAAAGCCGGTACAGAGACAGACTGCATGGCTTTGGAAGATTTCATTATGATTAGTTTCATATACAGCGCAGCTTATTACGACACTGTGCTTATTCATGCGTCAAGTGTTGCAGTCGATTCGTCGGCAGCTGTATTCATTGGCCCATCAGGCATAGGCAAAAGCACTCATTCGCGCCTGTGGCTGCGATATGTAGACGGCTCGCGCCTGCTAAATGACGACCAGCCGGCCTTGCGAATCATGCCCGACGGAAATGTTTATGTATATGGTACTCCGTGGAGCGGCAAGACCGACTGTTATCGCAACGAGCGTGCCAAGTTGAAGGCTGTATTCAGGATGAGGCAGGCCGGAGTGAACAAGGCCGTCAGGCTTGACGGGACAAAGGCTTTCTGCGCGCTTCTTGACATGACGTCGCTTATAAAGTCAGACATTGCAAGCTTTTCGAAGATAAGTGAGACCGTGGCATACATTGCCGGGAAAGTGGATGTCTGTATGCTGTATAACCGGCCGGAAAAAGAAGCCGTCGACGTCAGTTATGCTGTATTCAGCCGGTGTTGCTGACCGGGGTGTCGTATCTTAACGTATTGAAACAGATTAAGAAGATGAATAATAAGGATTGTCGGGCTTGTCAGCGCACCGCAATACTTATAATGACATTCACAAATTATTTAACATAACAGAACGGCGTAACAGGGGCGCGCTGACCTGATTATGCCAACATGTAAAATGATATGAATCGCATAAACATCTTTATCTTGTTCGTCCTGGCGTTGTCTGTAGCAGGATGTGCGTCTTATAAGAAGTCTGTCTATTTCAGTGATGAAAGCCGTCTGGACGAAAGTGGGGAACTTGGGCTTTTCGAATACCACGTTATGCCGAAAGACGAGCTTACCATAACGGTAAGCACGTCTGACCCTGAAGTGTCGGCTCCGTTTTACAGGAAAATCGGTCAGGCGAAGAACCAGAGTAGCGTGGGGCAGGGCATGAGCGACGCCAAGCTGCTTGATTATCTTGTTGACAACAAGGGATATATCGATTTTCCGGTATTGGGCAAGATACAGGTGACAGGCCTTACCACGCGGGAGTGTGAGGCTATGATACGTGACAAGCTACAAGCCCATCTGAACGAAGTGCCTAACGTGACGGTGAGGGTGGCCAACTTCAAGGTCAGCGTGCTCGGCGAGGTGAACAGGCCTGGCACATATCCTGTAGAGGACGAACAAATCAATATATTCCAGGCTTTGGCCCTTGCCGGCGACATGACACTGCTGTCGGTACGTGATGACGTTCAACTATTGCGGACCGACGCTGATGGCAGCAAGCGCATAATTCATCTCGACCTGACGAGGGCCGACGTGACCAGGTCGCCTTACTACCACCTGCGCCAGAACGACATTGTTTACGTCAAGCCGACAAAGGCCAGGGTGAGGGCCAACAGCATGAACAACAACACGTCGTCTTGGATTAGCTGGATAAGCCTGATGGTAACAATCGCATCTTTGATAATTGTGTCGGTTCGGTAGAACCTTATTATATTGAAATCAACGGTTTTATAATATGTGGTCTTTTACTGCGCAAGAGACCATGTTCCGCATCATAAAATACGGCCTTTTGCAACCTGAAAGACAGCCTTTTACAGAACAAGGACGTGATGACGTTGAATTATATCCTGATTTACGTCAGAACGGGCAGATATAAACAATAGCGAGATGAAAGAAGAACAATTATACGAAGAACTTTTCAAAAATGATTCAAAGCCGATAGACTATAAGGCAATCGTGGCAGACTATCTTCTGCGTTGGCCGTTCATAATCGGTTTCCTGGTTTTGTCATTAGTGGGAGCATACATTTATCTGCGCTATCAGGCGCCGGTATATAATATCGATTCAACAGTGATGATAAAGCAGGGCGACAAGACTAAGTCGACGGCAGCCACCGCGCTCGCCTCGATGCAGGACCTTGGCACGATGTCGATGGCAAATAATTTCGACAACGAAATAGAGATACTTCAGTCGTACAGCCTGATAAAAAAGGTAGTAGAGTCGCAGAACCTTTATATATCATATTTTGACGAAAGGAAATTCGGATACGACATCCCTGCCTACAAGAATGTCCCCGTCAACGTATGGATGGCTCCCGATGAGGCCGAACGCCTGACATCGCCCCTTAACGTTGAGGTTGAAAGCCGTCGCGACGGCTCCGTGTCAGTGACGGCCAGTTACACGGCAGCGGACGGCAGCCATACGGTAAGCAAGGAGTTTAAGAAAATTCCGGCCATATTCATAACTCCCGTAGGCACGCTGACGCTGACCTCCGCCTCAGCCAAAAACAAGGCGCTGCCGCCTTGCAGCTTCAATGCGGTGGTGGCTCCGCCGTCGCTCGTGGCCGACAGCTATAAATCGCGTCTTCACGGTGAACCCACAAGCGAGTTTACGTCAATAGTTCGTCTTTCGTTCAACGATACCGACATCCGCCGCGGGCAAGACTTCCTTTCTGTGCTGGTGACATTATATAATGCCGAGGCGAATGAAGATAAGAATCAGGTGGCAAGCCGCACGGCAAAATTTATTGACGAGAGGATACGTATTATCAACAACGAACTTGGCACTACGGAAAACGAACTGGCAAGCTATAAACAGCGGGCCGGACTGACAGATCTCAGCGCCGACGCCCAGCTCGCACTTCAGGAGACATCAGAGTATGACAAGAAGCGTGCCGAGAATGCCTCACAGTTGCGCCTTGTGAGCTTCTTGCGCGAGTATATCGACAATCCTGACAACCGGCATGAAGTGATACCTTCAGACATCGGCGTGACCGATGCCGACTTGGCCGGAGTGATAGCGAAATATAACGAAATGCAGATAGAACGCAAGCGGTTGCTGCGCACGTCGAAAGCCAACAACCCCGTAGTGGTAAATCTCGACGCGTCGATAAACGCCACACACAACGCCGTAGTGACCGCCGTAGACAATGTTGAGAAAGCGCTGAAGATAACACGCCGCAACCTCAACCTTGAGGCCGGCCGCTACCGCTCGCGCGTAAATAAAGCCCCACGGCAGGAACAGGCTCTCACCGACATCACACGCCGTCAGGAAATCAAGGCAAACCTGTATCTTACACTACTGCAGAAACGCGAGGAAAACGCAATCACGCTGGCAGCTACGGCAGACAACAGCAGGGTCATAGAAGAGCCGCGCGCGGCGGGAATAGTAGCCCCCAACACCCGCAACATCTATGTGCTGGCTTTCGTCGTCGGACTGTTGTTCCCAATATTCTGTATATGGCTCGCCAAGAAATTACGCTTCAAGATAGAGGGGCGGGCTGATGTCGAGAAACTGACCGACGTCCCCGTAATAGGCGACATCCCGCAGGTACACGACAAGACCGACTCTACAATAGTCGTGTCAGAGAACAAGAACGGCGTGATGGAGGAAGTGTTCCGCAACGTGCGCACTAACATCCAGTATATGTTGCAGGAAGACGAAAAGGTAGTGCTCCTTACCTCAACCACTCCGGGTGAAGGCAAGAGCTTCACGGCGGCCAATCTTGCAGTAAGTTTCGCCTTTATGGAGCGCAAGACTCTTATCGTAGGCATGGACATCCGCAAGCCGGCGCTGAACAGAATATTCTCTCTGCCGAAAGATTCACAAGGCATCACGCAATATCTGGCTTCGCCTAAAACCCACGACCTGCTCTCAATGTGCCAGCCGTCACAGTTGTCGCCTAATCTGTATGTATTGCCCGGAGGAAAGGTTCCGCCCAATCCCACAGAGCTTGTGGCCCGCAAGTCGCTCGACGACGCCTTTGCCCTGCTGCGCCGACATTTTGACTACATCATAATCGACAGCGCCCCGATAGGCATGGTTACAGACACGCGCATAATCTCACGTGTCGCCGACATCTGCGTATATATCTGCCGTGCCGACTTCACCCGCAAAAGTGACTTTGAACTGATAAACGACCTCAAGCACGATAAAAAGATGCCAGTATTGTGTACCCTCGTCAACGGCATCGACATGGACAAGCGCAAGAACGGCTATTATTACGGCTACGGCAAGTACGGACGTTACGGCAAATACGCCTACGGCAAGAAGTACGGATATGGGTACGGGTACGGGAAAAAGGATTAACCTGACTCATGGATAGCGGCAGCAGGCGGATAGCAAAAAATACGCTGATGCTCTACGGGCGGATGCTGTTCACCATGGCCGTCGGCCTTTACACCAGCCGTGTCGTCCTCAACACGTTGGGCGTGACTGATTACGGCATATATAATGTTGTCGGCGGGCTGGTTGCAATGTTTTCCATATTGTCAGGCTCGCTGTCTGCGGCCATAAGCAGATTTGTTACTTATGAGTTGGGAACAGGAAATTCGGAAAATTTGAAGAAAATATTTTCTTCAGCCATGACCATTCAGATAACGTTGGCCGCTTTGATTTTTTTGTTGGCAGAAGCGGTCGGAGTATGGTTCCTGAATGTGAAAATGAACATACCGGGAACAAGAATGGTTGCAGCAAATTGGGTGTTTCAATTTTCAATATTGACTTTTGCCATCAACCTGATAAGCGTGCCTTATAATGCAAGCATCATTGCTCATGAACGAATGTCGGCTTTTGCTTATATTAGCATTTTAGAAGCTGTTGGAAAATTAACGATTGCTTTTTTAATCGTATTTTCATCTATGGATAAATTGATATTCTATGCCATGCTGATGTGTGCCGTTGCATTAGTTGTACGGTTTGCTTACAGAGCTTATTGCAAAAAACATTTCGAGGAATGCATTTACCAGTTTATTTTTGATAGGGACTTGTTGAAACGGATGTTCAAGTTTGCAGGATGGAACTTTATAGGGGCTACTTCTGCTGTTTTGCGTGATCAAGGCGGAAATCTCATTATCAATCTCTTTTGCGGTCCGGCTGTCAATGCCGCAAGGGGCATAGCTTTTCAGGTTTATGGCGTAATCAGCAGTTTTGCTTCTAATTTCATGACAGCCTTAAATCCGCAAATTACGAAATCGTATGCTGCCGGCGACCGTGATTATATGATGACTTTGATTTTTCAAGGAGCGCGCCTGTCGTTTTATATGCTGCTATTACTGTCTCTCCCGGTTTTATTCAATACGCATTATATATTGGAACTTTGGTTGGATGCAGTGCCAGAGCATGCAGTCTTGTTTGTGCAGCTGGTCTTGGTGTTTGCCATGAGTGAATCTATATCCAACCCGTTGATAACAGCCATGCTTGCAACAGGGAAAATTCGTAATTACCAGCTTGTCGTAGGAGGTCTGCAGATGTTAAACTTTCCAGTTTCATATATGTTGCTCCGTCAAGGCATGATACCAGAAGCTGTTTTTATAGTCTCGATTGCCATATCTCAATTTTGTTTGGCTGCGAGGTTGTTCATGTTGCGTGGAATGATAGCTTTGCCTGTCAGAAAATACCTGGAGAAAGTGTATTTTAATATCTTGGCGGTAACGGCTATGGCTTCTGTCTTCCCTTTCCTTTTGACAAGCAAAATGGAAGAGTCTTTCATGAAATTCATTTTTCTGACTTTGATTGCAGTTGCCAGTACAGTGGGTTCAATATATTATATTGGTTGTAATAAGACTGAAAGACAGTTTGTGCTGGGCAAATTACACGCAGTCAAAAATAAAATGGAGGGGAAATGATACAAATAAAAGACAGGGCGGATTGTTGTGGCTGCACAGCTTGTGCCAGTGTCTGCGCGCACGGTGCCATAACTATGCAGCCTGATGTCATGGGATTTCTTTATCCGGTTGTAAATAAGGACAAATGCGTGGATTGTGGAGCATGTGAGAAAGTTTGCGCTTTCAATGCTGATTATGATACGAGCTTGAACTTTGACAAGCCGTTGTCGTATGCGGCAAGGCATAATGATATGAGGGAAGTTGAAACCAGCCGTAGCGGAGCTGCATTCATTGCTATCTCCGATTATGTGTTGGAAAACGGCGGTGTGGTTTACGGCGCTGGTTATACAGACCATTTCCGTGTTGTCCACAAGCGTGCCGCTACGAAAGAGGCACGCAACGAGTTCAAGGGCAGTAAGTATGTGCAGAGCGACCTGAACAAAGTGTTCCGTCAAGTGCGGAAAGACCTGAAAGATGGTTTGACTGTCTTGTTCTCCGGCACACCGTGCCAGACTGCGGGGCTTAACTCTTTTGTTGGTAAGAAACTGCGTGAACGTCTGATACTTGTAGACATCGTATGTCACGGCGTGCCAAGCCCATATATGTGGCGTGACTACTTGGCTTATTTGGAAAAGATACAAGGCGACAAGATTTGCTGGGTAAATTTCCGTGACAAGCAAAAGTACGGTTGGGCCGCACATCATGAAACGTTTAAATTTGTCAATGGGGGGGGTAAAGTGATGAGTTTCACGTATTTATTCTATCAGCATATAATGTTTCGCCGCTCATGTGGAAAATGCCATTATGCGAACACAAAGCGTCCGAGTGATATAACGATAGCTGATTATTGGGGCTGGGAAAAGACCGACCCGAATATCAATAAAGATGACAAGGGAGTTTCATTGATATTGATAAATACAGAAAAAGGCCGTGAAATATTCGAGAAAATAAAAGAACGCATGACGGTAATCCCTGCAAATCTTGAAGATTGTATGCAGCCTAACTTGCAGCATCCGTCAGAGTTCAATCCGAGGTGGAAACGGTTTGAGGACGATTACCGCCGTAAAGGTTTTGAGTATGTATTTAAGAAATACTGTGAAGACAGCTTTACTCAGAAGACAAGAAAGTTCGTTGGCAAATGGAAACGGAAAATAAAGAAAAAGATATGGCTATAACTTATGAGGATAGGAATACTTACTTTTCATTGTGCGCATAATTATGGTGCCGTGCTTCAGTGTTACGCCTTACAAGAAACACTTAAAAGTATGGGACACGAGGTGGAAGTTATAGATTACCTACCGGATTTTCTTACAGCATCTTATAGAAGATTTAGCTTAAATCGCTTCCTCTCCAAAAATCCGTTTGCATTGATAAAAAAGACAATACGTGAGTTTTGGCTGTTGGATATACGAATAAAGAGATATGCCGCATTTAATAATTTTATATGTTCGAGGTTGTATTTGTCAAAACGGGTAAACGGAAAGTCAATACCGCAAGATTACGACATTTACATCATGGGGAGCGACCAGATTTGGAACCCTCGGATAACTAAAGGTTTTGACCTTGTTTATTTCGGCGGTTTTCAGTTTGCAAAAGGAAAGAGAAAATACATATCTTATGCCGCAAGCATGGGATTTCAAGAGTTAAGCGATAGTGACAAGAGGTTTTGTGCATCTGCACTACAGAATTTTGATTCAATAAGTGTACGTGAGTTCCAAACAGCTTCATTGTTGCAGCCGCTGATATCAAAAAAAATAGAGACTGTAATCGACCCGACATTATTGGTAGACGTTAAAATATGGGAAGCAATGGCAGTAGCTCCACGTATTGGCAAAAAATATGTTTTGGTTTATCAGATAGGCGTAGACCATGATATAATAAGGTTAGCGAAAAAAATAGCAAAAGAGATAAATGCCGTGGTAGTTGAGGTTATGGCTTGGGCGTATCCAAGAAAAAGCAGGTATAGAATGCAGTGCGCTACACCTGAGGAATTTCTTGGATGGGTGAAATATGCTTCTTGCATTGTAACGACTTCATTTCATGGCACAGCATTCTCGGTCATATTTAATCGTCCATTTTATAATGTTACGGGCGATAGAAATGATGTACGTTCACGGTCTTTATTGAAAAGCCTCGGTTTGGAGAATAGAATAATAACAAAAAATAGTTCTTCGGCATTTTCAGAAATAGATTATAATGATGCAAATAGGAAAATATATAGTTTGCAAAGTAAGTCTAAAAATTTTATAAAGAAAGCGGTAGAATATATATGAATAATCCGAAAATATCTGTCATAGTCCCCGTCTACAACGTGGAGAAATACCTTCACAAATGTATAGACAGCATCCTTGCCCAGACCTTCACCGATTTCGAGCTTCTCCTCATTGATGACGGCAGCACAGACAAGTCTGGTGATATTTGTGACGAGTATGCTGTGAAAGACGCGCGCGTTAGGGTTTTCCATACAGAGAACAGAGGCGTCAGTGCTGCCCGTAATCATGGACTAAGAGAAGCGTCGGGCGATTGGATATGTTTTGTTGACAGCGATGATTGGGTGGAAAACGATTATTTGAGGACGTTATTTCATGAGGCAAAATTAAATAAAGACAGTATCGTGTGGCAATCTTTTTTCATAGAAATAGAACATGATGCGCGTCCTGTAGAAATATATAAATCGTGTGAGTATTTTGATACCGTACTGAGAAAGCCGTTTGAAGAAAATCAGATAATAGAAAACATTTTAAATGTTTCTAATGTTAATGTTTTTGCAAAATTATTTAATCAGAAAACAATAATAGATAATAATATTTCATTTCTTGAAAAGACATCAATATCTGAAGATGTTGTTTTTTTGCATGAATATTTGCTATTTGTTGAAGAAATATATTTACAAGCATCTGTCTCTTACCATTATATTAGAAGAGATAATTCGTCGTTATCAAGGATACATCATTCTTTTAAAGAATGGTTTGCATTATCTTGTGAGTTGATAAGGATAAATGATATGTTGATTAATAAATTTTCAATTAAAAGCATTGAAAACAAAAAGTATTTATATAACAAATATGGATTGTTTCAACTTTACAGGGCTTGTGTCAGTACAAATAGTGAAAACTGTAATATAATATTTGAATATGCGAGAAGTAAAGCGCCATTATTTAAGGCGTATTATACTCCGTCAACGATACAACAAAAAATCTTTAAGTTATTATTTTTTTGTGATTGGATGCCTTATAAATTGATATTTTTTATTTTCAATTTTTATAAAGTGCTCTTTTCTATAATCAAATTGCCACGTATTGTAAAGTAATCTCAGAATATGACATTCTGCAAATAAAGATTGTTTTTTTAGAACAAAATGATACCCAAGATAATCCATTATTGCTGGTTGAGTAACGAGCCTGTACCGGCTGAATTAAAGAGGTGTATAAAAAGTTGGCGTAAACGTATGCCGGATTACAAGATAAAGAAATGGGACAGGAATAATTTTGACATAAATAAAGTGCCTTATGTCGCTGAAGCTGTGACGATGAGAAAGTGGGCTTTTGCCTGTGACTATATACGAGTTTACGCTCTTTATACGGAAGGAGGCATTTATTTAGACTCGGATGTTTATTTGAGGAAAAGTCTGGATTTCTGTTGTTCCAATAAGGCGTTTACAGCCGTGGAATGTTTCCCCGATTTAATGGAGAAAATCTATTCTTCGGGGCAGGTGGATAAAGACGGTGTAAGGAAAAATGATGTTGAATATATCAACGGAATACAGTTGCAGGCCGCTATATTGGGAGCTGAAAAGGGACACCCCTTTATGAAAGAATGTATGGACAGTTATAAAGGCAAGCATTTTATCATGCCTGATGGCGGATTAAATGATAAAGTTATCGCTCCGTTTATTTTTGCAAGAATAGCTGAAAGTTACGGATTCAGATATAAAGATGAGGAGCAAGATTTGGCGCATGGGCTTAAAGTGTATCCGTCCGTTCTGTTTGCAAGTAATTTGGATTTGGTGACATCTGAAGCCGTTGCCATTCATTGTTGCGCCGGGAGTTGGCGTTGGATGCCTTCAGGCGGAGTGGCGTATTATTTGCAATTAATAAAAGAAGTTTTTAAAAATATTCTTTTTTATCTTCGTTTACGGAAAAACAAGCTGAGGAAAGTTTTAGATTAAGTTTGTTCTTGATGAGCGTGTTTCTTTCTGTAATAATTCCTGTTTACAATGCCGCGCCATATTTGAGGCGGTGTATAGACAGCGTTGTGGCGCAGGGCATGGGCGAGGAGTTGGAATTGCTTTTGGTCGATGACGGCAGCACAGACACTTCAGGGGCTGTTTGTGACGAATATTCGTCAAGGTATGAGTGGATACGTACTTTCCATATAGCAAACGGAGGCGTGGGTAATGCCCGCAATTACGGGCTTGAACGCGTCAGGGGCTTGTATTTTACATTCATTGACGCTGACGATTTCATTGATTCGGGGCTTTATTATGAAGTCTTCAAGTTATATGAAAAATGCCCGTCAGACTTATATGTTTTCGGCTATAAGGATTATCCTGAACGAGAATGTGGCGTACACTCGTTGAAACCGGGTTACTTCACTGACGACGGGGCTCTTGCACGGTTGTATTTGCAGATGAAGCGGGATTATTTGATGTTTCCAGTTTACAACAAGGTTTTCAGGTCGGATAAGTTTTCAGCGTGCCGTTTCGTTACGGATGTGCATTACTTTGAGGATTATCTTTTTACCCTTGAATGCTTGAAAAACGTGAAGGCAGTCGGTGTAATAGGCCACGCGGCTTATAACTACGTGCACCATCAAGGTGAACATCTTGGCGGAACGCATACGCCGGCGGAGATTGTTGTCAAGGTAGCCGGCGAAATAAAAAGGCTTAGCGGGCTGCTACCCCAGACTAAGGAGTTAACGGAATATACGGTATTGGAATATTACAACAACCTGCTTCATGCCGTTGATTGCTGTAAAGGTATGAAAGAGAGGCTGAAATATATAAAAGTTCTCTTGAACGAAGTTAGGCGGCATGGGTATGCGGAAGATTTCAAAACATTCTTAGGCCGCAGGAAGATGTTACTGTGTTTCCCTACCCCGTTAGGCGTGCTTATGATGTGTTATTTGCGTATCTTGCTTTTAAAATTACGATAACAGGGAAAAATATATGTATAAAGGTTATAAAGTCGTGGTGAACACGGCCGCAGGCCGCCGCCGGTATATGCAGTATTTAGTGCCTCCTGTTTTGAATGCGGATGTTGTAGACAGGTATGACATTTGGATAAATACGCATGACATGGTGGATATTGAGTTTTTCAAGGAATTGGAAAAGAAATATCATAAAGTCAATCTTGTGTGGCAGCCTGACGGAGTGGTTGACGGCATTTCAACGATTAACGCTTTTTACCGTTTCTGTTGTGATGAAGATACCATTTACATGAAAGTTGACGATGACGTAATATGGTTTGAGCCAGGGTTGTTTGAGAAAATGGTAAAGTTCAGGGTTGACAATCCCGACTATTTCCTTGTTTCGCCGCTTGTCATCAACAATGCCCTGTCAACTTACCTGTTACAAATTCATGGCAAGATAAAGTTAGACAGGTATTATATGAGCCAGTGCGCCGAACGTACATTGTGCCTTGACGGCTGGTTTGCGGCGGACCTGCATGACTGGTTTATCGAAAACTATCTGAAACCTGGGACATATTGCCAACTTTACGTTGGCAAACATCCTATGGGGATGACTAGGTTCTCGATAAACTGCATACTTTGGTTTGGCCGTGACATGGCCGGATTTAATGGGGAAGTGCCAGGCGACGATGAAGAATTTTTGAGTTGCATAAAGCCGACGCAGCTTGGTAAATGCAACTGCTTCAACGGCGACGCTGTCATTGCACATTTCGCTTTCGGCCTGCAACGGAAAGGGTTGGACAAGAGCGGCATATTAAAGCGTTATGGTGACACGTTGCACTCGTTATGGGCGGATGACGAAAAGCTGCATGAAACAGACTTGTGTGTGCAAGAAATCATTTCCGATGTAGAAAGCCGCTCGGCGGAGCTTTCGGCCTTAAAGTCGCCGTATAAAAGCGTGCCACACGGCAAGGTGCCCTTCATGTTACGGATGGGGAAGAAGTTGCCTGGCAATGTAAGGGCTGCAATCCGTGAGTTGCAGAGGAAGCAGAAATACAAATTCATACAACGATGAAAAGATATGATTTTCTTGTCGTAGGAGCTGGGCTTTTTGGCGCAACATTTGCCCACTTTGCAACAAAAAAGGGAAAAAGATGTCTTGTCGTTGACAAGCGGCTCCATGTGGGAGGCAACATCTATTGCGAAGACATTGAAGGTATCAATGTGCATAAATACGGGGCGCATATCTTCCATACGTCAAATAAGGGAATATGGGATTTCGTGAATTCAATAGTAGGGTTTAACCGTTACACCAATTCGCCTGTTGCCCGCTACAAAGACAAGCTGTACAACCTGCCTTTCAATATGAATACGTTTTACAGGATGTGGAACGTGACTACGCCGGCGGAGGCGGAGGCCAAGCTCGCCAGTCAGTGCGCTGAAGCCAAGGAGGCGTTGAAGGGGCGTGCCCCTCGAAACTTGGAAGAGCAAGCGTTGTTGTTGATAGGCAAAGACATTTATGAAAAGTTAATCAAAGGTTATACTGAAAAGCAATGGGGCCGTCCATGCACAGAGTTGCCGGCTTTTATTATCCGCCGCTTGCCTGTCCGCATGGTTTTTGACAATAATTATTTTAATGACAAATATCAAGGCATACCCATTGGTGGTTACAATAAACTTATTGATGGTTTGCTCTACGGGGCAGATGTCAGGTTGGGGTGTAATTATTTTGACGGGCGCGGAGAATTGGACTGTATCGCCGAAAAAATAATATACACGGGTCCGCTTGACGAATTTTACGGTTACAGGCTCGGGCGTCTGCAATACCGCACGGTTTCATTTGAGACGGAAATCCTCGACACGCCAAACTTCCAAGGCAATGCGGTAGTTAATTATACAGACAGAGACGTACCTTATACGCGCATAATCGAGCATAAACACTTTGAGCTGTTCGGGCAGTCGGTTTATGATGTTCCTAAAACCGTAATAAGCAAGGAGTATTCAACAGAATGGCAACCCGGCATGGAGCCGTATTACCCGGTTAACGATGCGGCCAACAACGCCTTGGCAGAGCGTTACCGCGCCTTGGCCAGCCATGAAGGGAATGTCATTTTCGGCGGACGCCTGGCCGATTATAAGTATTACGACATGGCTCCCGTCATGGAGCGGGCGATTGAAACGGCTGAAAAGACAATGAGTGTATGCCGATGATGGTTTTATGATTTTTGATTTGTTATAATGAAAAAATATCAGATAGTCTGGGTTGAGAATACAAGAAAAGGCCGGATGATAGAAATGGCATCAAGCAAAGCCCCTCATGATGTTTCGGTTATTGCGCGTGAGTGTGGCTATATTGATAAAAACATTGTTGTGCCACGCATAAAGAATAAACTGTTAAGTGTTGTTGTCCGTGCATTCAGGCTAGTGCGTGCGGTTAGGCGGTGCGATAAAAACAGTAAGATACTTTTACAATATCCTTGCTTTAATGAAAGGATATTCCAATATGTTATAAGGTTCATAAGCGATAGAAAGTTCGTTACAGTAGTACATGACATGAACTCCATTCGTGAAAACGGTAAATTGTCAAAATCGGAAATTTCTTCTTTGTCGTTGTTTGACGAGTTGATTGTGCATACCCGGGAGATGGAAGAATGTTTGAAACCACATTTGCGTGCTTCGGTGCGATTCCATGTCTTAGGCTGTTTCCCTTATTTGACATCTTCCGTGTGTGATACGCCGATATTGGGAAATGAAGTATGCTTTGCAGGGAATATAGATAAAAGTGCTTTCTTAAAGCATCTTATACCTGTGCTGGGAAATATAAAGCTGAATTTGTACGGGCATATGAACAATGTGATACCTTTGAGTGGAAACGCCAAATATTGTGGTGTGTTCAAGCCTGAAGACATATCTGCACTTCGTGGAAATTGGGGGTTGGTCTGGGATGGAGATTCTATAATGTCTTGTTCCGGAACATGGGGCGAATATTTGCGTATTATTGCTCCTCATAAATTTTCATTATATATTGCTGCATGTATTCCTGTAATTGTATGGGATCAATCAGCTATGGCGAGAATTGTAAAAGACAAGAAAATAGGATTAACCGTTTCGTCTTTATGTGATATGGAAAAAGTTATAGCATCTGTATCTAATGAACAATATTTAAAGATGCTTACAGCTTTACAGGAACTAAAAAACAAATTAATAAGTGGACAGCAATTAAAAAGATTTCTAATTTCTATAACGACAGAGGATGTGCCCAATTAAAATAGGACATCATTGTTTCGTTGGAACACGTTCAATTATTTTACCGGGGCAGTTTTTCCTCCAATTCTATATTGGGAGCAGGTAGTTTATTAAATAAGCAATTTAAAGATGAATATTGCTTATATGCAGGTGTTCTTGCAAAAAACATAAAAAAGGAAATAAAAATAATGTTTTTTCAAGAACATTTAATCCTCAATAAAAGGAGTTATTAATATTTATATCCATGTAAAAAATAGATTTATTAATGATAGCTATATTTTATTTCTTTCGTAATTATTGGATGAGCATTTCCTTTGGAGCTGCATTTATATTTTTTTTAATGGATATGAGCGGCTTGATAGGTAATATTGGATACATACTTTATTATCCTATAATATTCATTTTTGCAACATATTGTCTGCTCAATAATCAAAAAACATCTTTTATATACATTCTTTATATTTGTGTTTGTTTTTTGAGTATTATATTAAATGAGATTCCTGCTTTTTATTCCATAGAATTTAGATTTATAACTTTTATTATATTACTATTGGCATTTTCCCCATTAGTTAACAGTCGAAGTATCGCATTATTACGTTTACGCTTATTGTATTTTGTAACAATTCTCTCGGTTATATTAGTTTTTATTAATTTTTTATTATTCCAAATAGGAGCAATATCAGAAACACAAATGAAAATTTATGAGAGGACTGGTATGTATTTTGGCTCTACTGCTAATAATGAATTTGCAACTTTAGGTGCAATTTCAATAATGTATATTATAACATTTTTAGTTTCATTCTTTAAAAGACTGAAAATTATTGATTTTATAATTTTACTATTCTTAATGTTTTGTTGCATTTCTATGATGCTTATAGCTTCATCACGTACAGCCTTGATTGGAACTATATTATCTATTATTTTTATTGCTATTTATTCTAATAAAAATAACTTTAAACAAATCCTTTTAAATATTAGCGTCTTGGTTGTTCTATTTACAATAGCTTTTACTATATTTTCAAATAACATGCGTGGCATTATAGAATATAAACAGGCTGGTGATATGAACAACATTAATTTACGTTCAAGGGAAAATATATGGGATACAAGAATAAGAGAGTTTAAATCAAGTCCAATGTATGGCATTGGTTTTGCAACAATATCAAATCCGACAAAATATGCTCTAAAACGAGGAGTTATAGAAGCTGGTTCAGGCTGGTTGTCTGTACTTAGTCAAACAGGTATATTAGGATGCGTATGTATGCTTCTTATTCTTATACCCAATATATTATTTTTATTAAGAAATAGAAATAAATCATATTGTTTTATATGGTTAGTAGGATTAAGCGTAATATTTTTAATTAGTCCTATTTCAGAAGCCTATATAACGACTGTCGGTGCTGTCTTATGTTGTTTGTTTTGGTTAAACATTTCTATTATTGATTCATTTCGTAATGGTTTATTGAAAAGTAGTGATTTAGATTTATTTTTATTATTACGAAAAGAAATATATGCAAAAAGGTTTAAAGCATTGCATAATCATTCATTACATTCCGAGCATTGACCGTTCTTCTGGCGGTGTAGGAAGTTATTTACAACTATTGGCACATGATTTAGGTAATATTGCCGAACTTCATATCGTAAGTCACAAATCAGATAATGAATTGACAATTGAAAATGTCTCAATTCATTATATTGACGGAAAACTGACGCATCTGCTTAAAGCGAAGAAACAGTTTTGTGATTTATTGAATGCTGTCAGACCGGATGTAGTTCATATTAACAGTTGTTGGGAAGTATTATGTTCATATACCGTTTTCTGGGCCAAGTCATTAGGTTATCGTGTCGTGATAACTCCGCACGGGATGCTTGAACCGTGGGTAATAAGAAAAAATTATTGGAAAAAGAAACTTCCGGCTTTACTGTTATACCAGAAAAGAGCTTTAAGAATGGCCGACGCAATTGTCGCTACTGCCCAAACAGAAAAAGAGAATTTACTCCGACTGAATTATAACAACAACGTTTATGTAGTTCCGACAGGTATCATCGTTGACAACATTCCAACAAAAAACAATTGGCAACTTAATAAAACAATATTATTTCTTGCATTGCTCAGACCGAATAAAGGTGCCGACTTATTAATCAAGGCTGTAAATAAATTGGGGAAAGAGCTTATAGGATATAATGTAATTATTGCCGGAAGCGGTGAAACCGTTTATGTTGAATCTTTAAAACAACTTGTATGCGAGTTGAATTTAAATAATACAATAACATTTACGGGGGCTGTTTATGGTGATGAAAAATGGAAACTATACCATAAGGCTGATATTTTCGTTTTACCAACGTTAAACGAGAATTTCGGCATAGTAGTGGCAGAGGCATTGGCTTGCGGCACTCCTGTTATCACTACTAAGGGGGCGCCGTGGAGCGACCTTGTAACGTGGAACTGCGGATGGTGGATTGAGCGCAGTGTTGACAGTCTGGTGGAGGCCATAAAGAGTTTTATGGCGCTGACCGATGACGAACTTGAGCGCATGGGACGCAACGGGCGGAGGCTTGTTGAAACGAAGTGTTCGTCAAGGCGTATGGCCGATGAAATGTTCAGGCTTTACGGGCGGCTATCTGTTTGATGGCTTTTCGCGTTGCGTTTTGCCGTGTTTCGCGTTATGATTTGTGCTCTTTCGCAATGCGGTATGTGCCCTTTTGCAAAGCGGCACTTGCTTTTTAATAAATATGTGTGATATTTTTTGTTGTTCTGCCTTCATCTGTCAGTTTTTTCTGTAATTGACTGACATACAAATGATTATTGCCTGACAGAGGATTCTGGTATCTGTCAGCCGCTAAATGGCTGACTGTCAGCGGCAAACTCCTGCAACTGACAGATGACGGATGTTTATTTATGTTTAATGCGTTGACACGAGCCTGACAGGCAATGATTCATAGAATGTAATGTATGTGTTTAGGATAGTTTTGAGTTAAATGTCAAGAATAAAGAGCATAGACATAATAACTTCTCCTTTTTGCTGTATTCCTCCACACGCAATAGGAGCTGTTGAGAAGCTATGGAAAAGCTGCGGCGACTATTTCATGTCAAAGGGAATAAAGGTGGTTTTTGTTTGTAAGAGGCCGGATAACGGCTTAAATGCTGATTGTTTGTATGTAAGTGGTTATGATAGGACGGGCAGTTGGCTGAAAGACTTTCTGCTGGATTTCGTTTACTCGTTCAAGGCTTTGAGGAATGCTCCACGCGCTGACGTGGTTGTGCTTAACACGATATGGTCACCCGTGTTGTTGCCTTTGTTCAGAAGGAAATTCAAAGTGTCAATTTACAATGTCGCGAGGTTTCCAAAGCACCAGTTCGGCTTTTACAGGGCCGTTGACGCCTTGTCTTGCGTGTCGATGGCTGTTTACGACAGCTTGGTACGTCAAACGTCTTCGGCGAAAGGGAAGAGTTGCGTGATATCCAATTTCATTGATACGGAAGTGTTCCGTTCTCATAGGCCGCATGTGCTGCCTGAAGTTCCTTGTGTGGTTTATTCGGGTCGCATCAACAGGGAAAAAGGACTTGACTTGCTTGTAAAGGCGGTGGATAAAGTCCGTAAAAGCAGAAAGGTGTCTTTGAAATTGATAGGAGCTTATGATGTAGAGCGTGGAGGCAGTGGCCGGATTTATAAGAAGGAGTTGGACAGGTTGGCCGATGGTTGGGATATAGAATGGGTCAGTCCGATTTACTCTCCTACTAAACTTGCTGAAGAAATAGACAAGGGGGACATATTTTGTTATCCGTCTGTGGCAGACAAAGGGGAAACGTTCGGAGTGGCTCCGCTTGAGGCGATGGCGTTAGGTTTGCCCACGATAGTTTCAGATTTGGCTTGTTTCAAAGATTTCATCCGTGACAATGAGAACGGGTTGGTTTTCAATCACTGTTCAGCATTTGCTGTTGATGAACTAAGCAAGTGTATAAATTCATTGTTATGTGACAAAGATTTATATGCCTTGCTTTCTGAGAATGCTGTGACAACGTCACATTCTTTCAGTGTGAAGGCTAAAGCAGAAGAATATTTGTCTTTGTTTGAGAATCTTTGTTCATTTGGCGTGACAGGATTTGATTGCGTGAAGAGGAGAATCATAAGATTAGGATGATGGGTGGAAGATTGTATAGGAAAGACGAGCATCAGCAAAGGTTGAACTCGTGTCCTTGGAAAAAGAAAGAAGCTGTGCTTGTACGTGTATGGGAGGTTGTGTGGACTTTGCTTGTGCGTTGGACGCCAAAGTTGTTTTTCAGGTGGCATATCCTATTGCTGAAATTGTTTGGATGTAAAATCCATGGAAGGCCATACATAGCTCCGACAGCCCGCATTTACGCTCCGTGGTTGTTGGAGATAGGTGACAAGTCTTCACTTGGCACCAGGTGTGAGATTTATAATCTTGGCAATGTCAAGATTGGCGAGCGTGTCACGATAGCGCAATACGCATATATTTGCAACGGGACACATGACTTGTCAACGAGACGGATGCCTCTTCTCGTAGGTAATGTCGTCATTGGCGACGATGTGTTCGTTGGCGCAAAGGCGATAATACTTCCTGGATTGATTTTGGGCGCCGCGTCTGTTGTAGGCGCGGGCGCAGTCCTTACGAAAGATACGGACCCTTATGGAATTTATGCCGGCAATCCTGCTGTCTGCATTAAAAGGCGGTCATTGAAATAACTTCTTATTATGGGCATTGTAACAAAGATTGAAGAAGGAGAAAAAGAGTTCTTTTTTCTCCCGTCACCATACAGGATAAGTGAAAGAGAAAACATAAGGCGTCATGTTTGGTTTTTTGTCCAAAAATATATTGTCAGCGTTTCTCCAAAATGTTTATCGAAATGGCGAATATTTTGGTTAAGGCTTTTTGGCGCGAAAATAGGGCGTGGCTGCTATGTCTCGGCTTCAACTTATATCCACCTGCCATGGAAGCTTACACTTGGAAATAATGTCACAATAGATGAGAAGTGCTATTTGCAAGGTGACATCTGTATAGGGGCACACGTCGCAATTGGCAACAACGTGCATATAATATCTGAAGGGCATAATGTCCGTTCACGATATTTTGAAGGTATATCTAAACCTATAGTGATAGGTAACGGTGTTTTCATAGGAGGGGATGTTTATATCGCCCGTGGCGTGAATATTGGACAATTTTCGGTTGTAGGTGCTAAAAGTGTAGTGTGGCACGATTTGCCTGAAAATGTTATTGCGTTTGGTAATCCCTGTGAGATTAAGAGCGAAAGAATAGAAAGGCTTGAATATCTGCATTATAGATATGATTGATTGTTGGATTTTCATGCTTGGGATGGGATAATCTGCTCATGTTGTGAAAGTTGTATTGAGATGTGACTTGAGTTCAAATGCAGGGGATGACGGGCTTCTCACTTTGTTATTGTTAATCGTTATATACATCTTATAGTGATGGACGATTGTTCATCTGTCACGGACTTGTCGCCTAAGGAGCGTTCGCGCCTGCTGCGCCGTCACGCCTTGCACTGCAAGTATGCCAAGGCCGTAGAGCTTTATGCCGATACGGACATGCCTTTGTGCAAGATTGCCGCGGCGTGCGGCGTCAGCGTAGGCGGACTGGGCAATTATCTGCGCAGGTATTGGCGCGAACTGGTGTTGCGGCGCAACGGCATATCCGCCGGCGAGTGCGGCATAAAGATAATACAGCCGGGGCGGCAGAACGTGCTTGCCCACGCCAAATATAAGGACGCCGTGGCGGCCTGCGACTCGTTGGAGTATATTGACCTGAACGTGTCGCAGGTGGCCCGTAAATACGGACTTGACGGCACGGCACTGGCCAACTTCATGCGCGTGCATTACCCAGAAGCGCTTGTCAGGCGCGAGGAGTTGCGCCGCAAGCTGGGCGTCAACGACAATGTGTGGCATGGCGCACGCAAGGTGTGCGTTGACCAGTACGCCGACGCGGTGGAGCTTTACCGCTCAACCGACATGACCGTGGCCGAGATAGCCGAGAGGTGCAAGGTATCGGAGAGCGGACTAAGCCAGCATCTGCGCTTTTACCATAAGGATGTATTGACGGGAAAACGGCGTGTCCGCGCCGCGGCCAAGACTGGTCAGAAGGCCTACGGCCGCATACTGGGTAACGGCCGTAAATACCAGCCATCGGTGAAGACCGAGACAAAGTATGCCGAAGCTTTGAATTTATATAGAACTACCGCGCTAACCATGAAGGAGATTGTAAGTCGGACAGGCGTTCCGAAGGAAGGCTTCCGCTTCTATCTGCATAAGTGGCATAAAGAGCTGGTACTTGAGCGTCTCGGTGTTTCAGGCGATATTGATGAACATGCCGACCTGCGCAGCGCGCGCCGCAGAATGAAACCGACGGCTGCTAAATATGAACCGGCCATAGAAAGCCTCCGGCTGCGACCGAGACCGGCGGCAAAGGTCGCGGCCGAGTTTGGCCTGAACGCAGATGTATTCAGGGAGTATCTTCGCAGGCATAATCCTGAACTCCTTTGCCGTAAGGACATTGTACATATGGATAACGGTAAAAACGTGTCACTCAGCTGTAAAGAGAGGTATGCCGAGGCCATACGCCTGTATGCGACTACCGGTGAGGCGCTGCGCTCAATAGCGGAACGGCTCGGACTGGTGTATAAGACTGTTGACGGATTCGTGCGGCGCAATTATCCGGAAGCGGTAGCCCGCCATAATGAACTGATAAAATGTCCAGGCGTTCAAAAAGACAATAATAATTAATCATGGATAATTCAATAGCCGCGATAATTCTGACAAAAAATGAGGAAAAGCATATTGCCCGTTGTATAAATTCAATAAAAGGCGTGTGTGAAGAGATATGGGTGATTGACTCATTCAGCACCGACAAGACGTGTGAAATAGCAAAGGATTTGGGGGCTGAAGTCTGCCGTCATGAATGGAAAAATCATTCAACCCAATTTAATTACGGGTTACATGAATGCCCGATACATTCAGAGTGGATATGGCGTATCGACGCAGATGAGTACCTAAGCGGGAATTTAGGCATGGCTGTAAAAACCGCACTTGCACGGTGCGACCATGGCGTTAATGGTGTTTTCGTGCGTAGGCGCATCGATTTCATGGGAAGGCCGTTATTGCATGGAGGGTGGTATCCGTCTTATTATTTAAAGATTTTCAGGCGGGGGCATGGTGAGTGTGAATGCCGTTGGATGGATGAACATATATGTTTGTTTGACGGCTCCACGATAACCGTAGACGACGGAGACCAAGTGGACGCCAACTTGAATGACCTTACGTGGTGGACAGACAAACACAACAGTTACGCCACACGTGAGATGGCTGACTTATTGATGGCTGAATATGGCCTTGATGACCGAGGTGCAAACGTTGAAGCAAGGTTTTTCGGTACGGAAGACCAACGTAAGTGTTGGCTAAAAAAACGATATGCCAAATCCCCGCTTTTTATTCGTCCCTTCATTAATTTCATTTATCGATATGTCATTAGAGCCGGTTTCCTTGATGGCAAAGAAGGGTTTATTTGGCATATATTACAAGGCTTTTGGTACAGAACTTTGGCCGACGCCAAGGTTTACGAGATAAAGAAGCGCTTCAACTTCGACGATGAGAAGATAAAAGCGTACATACGGCACGAGTACGGGCTTTAGTCCGCTGCCGTTAAGATTACATTAGTTAAATAAGATGAAGGTTTCAATAATAACTTCTTGTTTCAACAGGGAGTCTACAATCGGCCAAACCATTGAAAGTGTTCTGGCACAAGATTATCCCGACATAGAATATTTAATCATTGACGGCGCAAGTTGCGACAATTCGCTTTCCGTAATAAAACATTACAAAAACGAGAAACGCATAGCTAAAATATTGTCAGAGCCTGACAATGGAATGTATGAGGCCATTAACAAAGGAATAAGACTTGCCTCGGGTGATATTGTAGGACTACTACATTCTGATGATTTCTTCTACAATACCCACGTAATATCTGATATAGTAAGAATCTTCAATGAGACAGGTGCCGACTTTGTTTACGGCAACGGACTTTATATTGATGCCGAGCACACGGACAGAGTTGTGCGCAACTGGGTGAGCGGCCGTTACCACCGTTGGAAGGTAAGGCTGGGCTGGCTGCCGCTGCACCCTACGGTGTATATCCGCCGCGAAGTGATGCGTCGTTGCGGCCTGTACGATGAAAGTTATAAAATAGCGTCGGATTCTGATTTTCTCGTGCGTTATCTTTATGAAAACAATCTTCATGTAGAGTATCTCAATAAATATTTTGTCAAGATGCGCATGGGCGGATTGTCTACCGGGGGTGCCAGTCGTGCCAGCGTATGGGCCGAGGATGTAAGGATGTACAAGTCTCATGGTTTCCTTGGTGTTCCCACCAAGCTGATGAAAATTGGCTGGAAAGTGCCTCAGTTCATAGACGCAAAATTACGGAAAAAGTTTCACGATGACTGACATCGAGCATTTATTGTTTTATTTCCTTCGCCGTGGTCTTTGGGGAAGGGCTGACACTGATGACGTAAACGTTGACGACGGCGCTTGGGATAAACTTTTTTTGCTGTCTTGCCGCCATGCCGTTACGCCATTAGTCGCTGACGGTATAGCCTTAACGTCTTTACGCCCCCCGCAGGAACTTTGGCAACAATGGATAGCCATGTCCCTGCGTATCGAGATAATCAACGAGAGGATGTCACGTTGTGGAGAACTGTTGGTCAACTGGCTTGCCGACGAGAATATTTCCGCATCGGTGTTCAAGGGGACATCCGTCGCCAGGTGGTATCCCGAGCCGTTACACCGTGGAAACGGCGACATCGACATTGTCGTCAGCAGCGGCTGGAACAGGCTTGAACGGTTGTTTCTGCGCTGCGGCATACCTTTCTTTTATGAAAGCGGCGAAATCATCGTAGAGCACCCAGAAGTCTTTGCGTCTTTTGTATCAGTGGCTGAAGCCGATAAAGGCATTCGCAATATCTTTACATTGCCTGGCAACGAGCCTTACCGCATAGAGTTCCATAGTGCCTGCGAGTCGCTTTACAATCCCTTTGCCGATGCCCGCCTTAAGCGCATGAGCGGCCACGAGGCTTCGTTGTACGTAAAGCGTTCGTTCAGCCTGTCGGGTGACGCTCCCGAGTTTTATCTGTCATGCCTTGTGTTGCATTTGCGGCGTCACGTCCTTTCTTACGGCATAGGGCTGAAGCAGGTGTGTGACGTCGCCGTGATGCTCTGCCACGCCGGGCTTGACATAACACTGCTTGAATCACTTCTTCGGCGATTAGGAGCTTGGCGTTTCAGCCGTGTATTGTTCAGTTTTGTAGAGGTTTACCTTTATGGCATGCCTGCGCCAAGCCGCCGCGTGTCCGGCAAGGATGTCGCCTTGCTTTACTCGATTTTCATGGGCGACGGCTACGTGCTGAAGACGCAGCGCGAGGAGATGGGGCTGCGCGAGCCGCATGCGGCCGTGCGCGTCTTACGGAACGGGTGGTTTTGGATAAGGCGCAGCATCCGTCTGTTCCGCCTGATGCCTGCCGAGGCTTTTTTCTTTGTATTCGGAAAAACATATAAGCGGTTGTGCACAATAGTTTGTAAAACGCTTAAGCTTAAATATATTACTCACTGATAAATTTAATTTATGATGAAGAAAGCAATGTTTTTTATTTTGGCGTTGTTGATGATGTACGGCGGCGCCAGTGCGCAGACAGTTGTCAGTGACACGGTGATAGGCGAAACTGCCGTTCAGCCTCAGCCGACTGACGACCACTACCGTGTTGTCACGAACAGGTTTTGGGACAACTGGTTTGTATTCGGAGAAGTAGGCTACCATGCCTTCGCCGGCGATTACGGCAGCGTGGACGATTTCGGCGGACTGCTTTCGCCCGACTTCAAAATCGGTGTCGGTAAATGGTTCACTCCCGGCATCGGTGCCAAGTTCCAGTTTGGCATGGGAACGTCAAAGGGTTACTCCAAGGAGGAGAACATGTTTACCACGGGCGGGCAGCTTACTGCCGACGACGGCACGCCGTACTGGAAGACCAAGAACAAGTGGCTCGACTTCAGCGTCAATGCCATGTTCAACCTCTCGCGCCTGTTCTGCGGCTATGAGGGAAAGGAGTCAGACAAGCTGATGAACCAGTTTATCGCTTCAGTCGGCATCGGCGCGCTTCACCATTACGGCATCGAGGAGCAGCGCAACGAGTGGAGCGGCCATTTCGAGTTGCAGTACAGCCGCTTCTTCAGCAAGAAAAAGGACATCTCGCTCGACGTGAAGGCGCACGCCGCACTCTACCAGACCAACTTCGACGCCGTTACCGGGAAGGCCACGGGAGAGAACAGCCGCTGGTTCGACGCCAACGTGGGGCTGAGTGTCGGCGTGACTTACTACTTCAAGAAGCGCTACTGGGAGCGTTGCCTGGAGTGCGAACAGCCTGTATATATCACCAACACCGTGCTGCCAGAGCCTAATTGTCCAGAGTATAAAACAATGGTGTTCTACGTGTTCTTCCCGAATAACTATTCCGGCCGTGACGATGCTCCTATCGTAAAAGGTTCAAGCGTAAATGCCATTGACTACCTTGCTTCAGGCATATTCACGCAGAAACGCTTTGCTGATACTGATGCCGTGGCTTCGGCTCTTGCTTCGGGCCGTTCGCTCGCCTCATTCAAGACAGAGGATTTACCAACAGTGAAAGCCAATAAGTGTGAGGCTGACGGAATTGCGCGTGGTTACGAAATGTCATCATCACCGATTTCTCTTGATATGGATGCTGCCAGCATGAACGAGTTTAAGAACAAGGCCGGATTCTACTACGCACCGATTTACTCGGGTGATAAAACTTGGTATTACCGTGTTGATAACGAGACTTCAACTCAAAAACTGATTTCGGCTGAAAACTATAAAGAAAGTACATCTTACGGTCTTAATGCCCATTCAGGACTTGACGTTGTCAAACAGAACATGAAACTTGACGATGAAGCCGACTTGTACAGCTTTGCTGATATTTACGCAGCCGTTGAGGGTGACGGCGGATATATTTCGGGATTTGCCGACACTACTACCGTTGCCGAGCTGAAAAACATATTCGAGAACGGACGTATACAGTTTGTCTCGGCCGAAGGACTGGCCACAAGTCAGGACAACTACGTAGGCGAGGATGCCGAGAATGTAGGACTTGAGCGCAACAAGGCGTTGGCCTATAACCGTGCGCGCACCGTTATACAGTGGCTCAAGGACAGTGGAGTATTCAAGAACATCGGCCGTAACAGCTTCTCTCTTAATGCTTTGACTGATCCTATCAGTACCGTAAATGACAAGAGTACGCGCGGACTTAACGCGAAACTGAACCGTTGCGTAAAGGTACGTATAAACTATGTGATCGAGAAACAATAACCACACAACACATAGTTTCCATTGAAATGTCCGCAAACATCGTCCTGACGTTTGCGGACATTTGTGTTTTTTACTAATACCTTATTCAGAATATGGATTTTGATAACGATATGTTGTTCGATGAGATTTCCGCCTTGCTTGCTGACGGAAAGGACGTCACGGTTACGGTCAAGGGGCGCAGCATGATGCCGTTCCTTGTCGGAGGGCGCGACCGTGTTACCTTACGGCGCGGGTCCGAAAGCATACGCCGCGGCAGCGTGGTGCTTGCGCGTATAAACGGCGGTGAGCGTGTAGTGCTCCACCGCGTCGTAAGGCGTTCGGGCGACAGACTGGTGCTGCAGGGCGACGCCAACCGCGTGCAGACCGAGACAGCCGGCGTGGCCGACGTGGCCGGCGTGGCCGTGTCTTTCGTCCGCAATGGTAAAACTTACCCGGCGCAAGGCCTTGCGTGGCGGACATATTCGCTGTTTATGGCGGCGTTCATGCCTTTAAGGCGCTTGCTCATAAAATTAAGGATTAACGGAGGTTACATAAAACAGGCCTCAAAAGGTTACCGAGGCGGAATAATACTGAGCTGTGCCATAGGCATAACGGCTGTCATGCTCTCCCTCGCTTTCATATATTACTCGAAGCACGTCATTGACATGGCAACAGGCACAGCCTCAGGCAGTATCGCTTCCGCCCTGATAATTCTGGCAGTTATCATTATTCTTCAGTTGCTTTGCAGTGCGGCCGCCACGTGGGTAGGCGCCCGCCTGCAAATCGGGCTGGGCAATTCTTTGCGCCACAACGTATTCTCGCATATCATTTCGGGCCGTTGGGCTGAGCTCGAACAGTTTCATACGGGCGACATCGTCAACCGTTTAGAGCGCGACACAGCTTCTGTCGTCAGCCTCTTGTCTGGCTCACTGCCGGCTTTTATCGTGTCGTTCGTGCAGTTTGTGGTGGCGCTCGCGTTCTTTTGCCTGCTTGACCCATGGCTGCCGTGGCTCGTCGTAGCGGTCTTTCCGCTGTTGCTGTTGGCCGGCCGGTTTTACACTAAGAAGATGTACCGCTACACCCGCCAGATACGTAAAAGCGACAGCCTGATACAGTCAACCATACAGGAGAGCCTGCAACAGCGCGTCGTCGTAAAGGCACTTGAGCAGGCGGCGGGCCGTGTGGGCACGCTCGACAGTCAGCAGTCGGCGCTGCGCTCACAGATTATGGGGCGTACACGCTTCTCCATATTGTCACGTTCTTTCATCTCGGCGGCTTTCGCCATAGGTTATCTGGCCGTGTTCGCGTGGGGCGTCGTGCTGCTCAGTTCAGGCGCGATAACATTTGGCACGATGGCCGCTTTCCTGCAGTTGGTGGGCAAAGTGCAATATCCTATACTCGACATGGCGCGCATTGTGCCGTCGCTGGTCGAGGTACTCGCCTCGGTAGACAGGCTGCGCGAACTCGAACAGGTGCCGTCTGAGGACGAATCGCGCCGTGCGCTCATGCCCTGTGTGCCTGACGTGGTGCTTGATAATGTCACCTTCACTTACGGCGCAAGTGAGCGCCCCGTGCTTGACGGCTTCTCTTACGTATTCCCGGCAGGCAGCTGTACGGCAGTAGTAGGCGTAACGGGCCGCGGCAAGACCACCCTGATACGCCTGCTTCTCGCCTTCGTCACTCCCGTCACGGGCAGAATATCGCTCGTCTGCGGCGGCGAGCGCCGCGACGTGTCACCGCAGACGCGGTGCAACTTTACATACGTGCCGCAGGGCAACACCCTCTTCAGCGGCACCATACGCGACAACCTGCTGATGGGCAACCCCGCAGCTACCGACGACGACATACGCCGCGCGCTCAGCGCTGCCGAGGCCGGATTTGTTTATTCTCTGCCTGCCGGCATCGACACCCGCATCAGCGAGCAGGGCGGCCGCCTCAGCGAGGGGCAGGCCCAGCGCATAGCCGTGGCGCGCGCCCTGCTCAGGCAGAGCCATGTGCTGCTGCTTGACGAGGCCACATCGTCGCTTGACGTAGCCACCGAGAGCCGCCTTATAGGCAATCTGCGCCGCGAGTGCCGCGGCAAGACGTTCATCATCGTAACCCATCACGAGGCCGTAGCCGCCGCCTGCGACGCCGTGCTGCGGCTTTAGCCCGACGGCCGTCAGTCACTTACGGTGACAAGCCCCTTGGCGCTCATCGCCGTAAGCAGGTCGCTGATGTCGGCAAGAGCCTGGTCTACAGTTACGTCATACTCGGCGGCGAGCCGCGCCGCAAGTTCCTCAGCCGTGCAGACGCCCTCCTGCATGGCTTTTATTATGCTTACGGCTGTGTCGTTCAGCATCTCCATTTTCGAGAAGTCTACCTCTCCGCTTGCGTCTATCAGCACGTATTCGCCCGCGATGCTCCTGATTAGGAGTCCTTCCTTTATCTTTGCTTTCATTGCTTTGTTTATTAGTTTCGGTTCATGTTTGCCTGTGTCTGGCGTCCGTTCCGCATGGTGCAGGCTTGTAGCCGGCCCATCCAACCTGCAGTGACGCTCGGTCGGAGCGTCCGGGTAATGTCGTAAACGCCCGTCCGCGCCAAGTATTGATATGCCGGACGCTCCGACCGAGCGTCCCTACAGGTTGGGTAATTCGTGGCGATTTTGTGGGTAAGTGCCCTCGCTTTGCCCTGCTGCCGATTGTTCCCAAATGCCGGGTTTATGCCAAACTCGTGCGTATTTAATAATAAAAGGTTGCGCCTTTTTATATGGCGCAACCTTTTTCATGATTGCTATGAAGTTGTTATTCTTGAATGCAGATAACTTCCGCCGGCTGGATTTCTAATTCCTCAGGCTTGTTCCATAATCCGCGAGTTAACGTATTCGTTGCGTTGGTTTTTTCTATGACCTCTTTCAGTTTGTTTATATCAACGCAAAGAACGAATTTATGGATGCAGTTAATAGCGGTAGTCACATCTTCGTTAAGTGGAATCTTAAGATAAAAAGAACCATCATCGCTATCAACATCCGTCCCGTTTGGCGCATATTTAACGAAAGCATAAATGGCGAAGTTGCTCAAATCCATTGAAGTGTTTAATGGTGCTAACAATATGTCTTCCATTGACGTATTATATCCACACCCAGTAGCTGAAAAACCCTCATATAATCCTCCAGCAATAGCAGTGAAACCTGTTAGTTGGGCATATTGATTATTGTTTATCACATAATACCCTCCCTTATCGTCGTCAGGGACTTCGTTGTTATAAATGTCGTATGTATGGCAGAAATTAGGACCAATGTATAATTTTAAATAGAAATCATCGGGAGTTGTTCCTGATAAATATTTCTCCCACGTATATTGTGTAACGGAATAACCAGGGTTGTTTACATTATCACCTCCGTGATTTTCATCTACATTTGTGAACATGAAAGAGACCATAAAGCCCGTACAATGCCTCTTTAATTTAATCTCCGGCTTTGGAGTTGTCAATAATGTAATCAAATCGTCTTTTCCATAAGCATCGCTTTTCAGCAACTCAATGTTTATATTATCATCACCGATGAAAACATCTTGCTGGGTTATAGGCGTTGAAACGTTGTCCAACTTATTAGCCGTCCAAGTATTGGTAGGATAAGAAGAAAAATACACCTCTTCGTTTGCACTTAGTGTGATTTCTTCCGCTTGACCGTCTTTACCCGGTTCTGTCCTAAGTGTGTAACTGCCATCACCATTTTCATTTATTTCCATTTCCAAATGAATTCCCCTGCAGCCATCACAGTATTCAACCTCTTTCAACGGTACTTTTAAAGTCTTAGTTTCATCCGTAGTTGAATGTACGTAAATGTATTCGTATGGATACTCGTTGGTAAAACCGTTATTATCAATACCTCGTGTCGTGATGCTTTCTTCATTCTTCGCGCTATCCGTTTCAAATACAATGTCTTGAGATATTAATTGTGATGAACCTGTCGGTGTGCTGTCATCAAAATAATTTTCATCATTTGAACATGATGAAAGAAGTATGCATACAAATGCTGCAATTATTGTAAGATATTTATTTCGCATATTCATGATTCTCTTCTTTTAATTAATTCCATCGACTATTGTTACCTGGAGTTTGAGTCCATGAGCCTAATTCATCGCTCGAATAACTGTGGACGTGTTCATGCCTTGTATTACCAGCTGCGTCATCGTCAATAATAATGCACCCGCTTTGCTGGTATACTGTGTTGCAAATCGGGTCTTGGAACTTCCATTCCACCGTTTTAATTGTTGGTTTTACATACATTTTTTTCATTTATATGCTCCTTTCTGTTATTATTATCCTATTTACACAATTCGCGGCAAAGTTATTACATTATTTAATAAAAGAGAAAGACTACGGGGATTAACAGGTGACAACAAGTCACAAAGTGGTGACAAATAGTCACCAGCACGAATTATCGTGCATAATTATGCTTTACGTTAATTCATAAAAGACGGCCTTTTGGCTTGTAAAAGGTGCTCTTTCAGGCTGCGAAAGATGGCCTTTTACAAGCCAAAAGAGCGTCTTTTATGAATGCGGGCGCAACGGTCGGAATGATGTAATCACAAACATGTAATTCTATTTTACGCAAATTCAGCTCGGTAAGCAGACGCCCCTCTACCTGCCTGGCAAGCATAAGTCTCTCAGGATAAGGCTGTTAGCCCTGTCAACCACACTTGTATCGAGCGATGCGAGGTAAATGCGTGTAGTCTCCTCAGAGTCGTGGCCCATGCCCTCGCTGATGACCGAGAGCGGTATGTTCTTGCTCTTGGCCACGCTTGCCCAGCAATGGCGCGCGCAGTGCATGGTCAGGGGTATGCCCAGTCCGGCCATACGGGCGACTTTTTTCAGTGCCATGTTGATACGGCAGATGGCGTTGAGATATTGCGTCCGCTCATCTGCATTTGGGTTGGTGATTATGGGCAGAAGGTGTGTCGTGGGGTTGCTGCCGTACTTGGCGATGATTTCATCCATACACTCCTCCCACCTTACGGCAAGCTGCTGACCGGTTTTCCGCCTGCGGTACGTCAGGATGCCGTCCTTCAAGTCGGACTTTTTCAGGTATGCCATGTCGACAAACGACATACCGCGGGTGTAGAATGAAAAGAGGAACATATCCCTCGCATAGCCGAGGTGCGGCTTACGGGTAAGGTCAAGCTCCTTGATACGCCGTATGGCACTCAGCGGAATGGCGCGTTTTACGGTCTTGTCTATGCCCGTATAAACGTGCTTGAAGGGGAATTTCTGTTCCGTCAGTTTATTCTCTACGGCACGGTTATAGACGGCACGGAGTATGCGCATGTAGAAGGATATGGTGTTTGGGCAGTTGCCGTTGGCCCTGAGCCACGCCTCATAGAGCATCGCCGTGTAGCCGTCAATGTCGAACAGGAGAATGTCGCGCCCTCCACGGAACTTCATGAAACTGGTTAAGGCGGCGGTATAGGTCTCAGACGTGCGCACCTTGCCGAGCTGCCTCAACCGGCCTATGAGGCCCCGCATAAAGTTGAATAAGGTGTGTCCGTCCGCTTGTCTGCCAAATTTTTCTATGATATTGCCGACAGAATAAGTCGCGCCCAGCATTTCATACCGCGCGATGATGATGCGCAACCGACGGATGTCCCAGCGGATGCACTCTGCAATGCTGTACAGATACTGCTTCCTGTACCCTACTGCCTCAGGCGTGATTCTGACGGACGACGTATCATCGTCCCATTCAGCGTCAAACACGCGGAAGCCAGTCCCTATCTGGCGGACTGCCCGCTTGTGGATTACCTGATAATAGATACTGCCCTCCCTGCCCTCTATGGCTGAAGGACGAAATTTCACCTTGATGGATGTCATTCACTTTAATTTTATTATATTGGATTTATTCTCTTCATTTCTCACTTTTCAATCCGCCTGCCGAATACGGCTGGCGTAAACCTACTCCAACCGTTCCCGTCAGTTTCATTTATGCTCCAACAGCCACGACCGCCCTGGAAATGCCGTTCTTATTCTGCCGTGAATTCACTAATGGGAACCATGCTTTCACGCCTTTGCCTGTTCGCAATGTATTCCTCGTATGTCACGGCTTTGCATTTAGCATCCTGCCACTTGCGTTCACACACAGCTTGCTCATATTGCTCGAAAGCTCTTGCACGTTCTTTGAGGAAGTCACGCAGGCCACGTATAATGACTGAAGGCGTGAAATAGCTGTAAAACTGGCCATATCGGCCTGCGCTGAAGCGATAGAAGAACAGCAGAAGTTCGTCTGTTTTCAGGTAATAAAATTCCGTGGTGATTATCTTTGCGGTCTTTGCTAGCTGATGTCTGTCGGCCTGTCCCTTCAATCCTTCAAAGTCGCCAAGCTCATAAAGTTGGGGAACGAGCCACGCCTCGGCCGCCGTTTCGCCATAACAGGCGTTCAGATACGATAAAGTCGGTGAGCTGCCTAAGTGGCATTTATCGGGATTGTTGCATACTTCCATTTGGCGGTCAGGGCTGTTGGCGAGCATGAAATCCTTGATTGTAGGATACAAATGTCTAAGTTCGTCAATCTTTTCGTTCGCTGCCGGCATCGCATTTGGCGATGAGTTCTGCCGCGAGGCTTGTCGCATCGTTCCTTGCGCATTCTCTCTCTTTGGATATTGTATCGGAGTTCCGTTTATATTTTCCATAAGTCGGTGGTGTTATTTGTTCTGTTTCCCATGTGCGGTTAGCAAGGAAATTGCAGAAGTTCTTGCGGTATTTCGGGTCAGGACGCGCCGCGACGTACCGGGGCACATAGTCAAGTATTGCTTCACGCTCCTCGTCTGACAGTCCGTTCCATTGTTGTTCAAGCTGTGTTTTGTTGCCTACAGGCTTGCCGTATAATGCCCACACACGCTCAAAAGTTTGGCTGTTTTTAAGTTCGTTGGATTTGCCGACAAAATCGCCAAGTGCAATATTTTCTGAATTTTCAGCAGTATTTACAATGTTTCTTTCTTTTATATTTTCTTCATTTTTATCTATATCTTCTTTATTATTACTATTATAATTATCTCCGCTTGGGATGCTTTCGCTTGCGACTGCAACGGTCTTGCTCCGTCGGGATGCGGACGTATGCGATGGCAAGCGATTGCCAACTGCGGCATCCGACTTGTTCACATTCATCGTGGCATAGCGTTTCCTTGCGTTAATGGCGTTTTTCTCGCACTTTTCATGATAGGCTTCAACGTTCTTGTCTATCTGTGACTTGAACATACTGAACACTGCCGTCAATGCTTTGTCGCTCCACTTCGGGACAGTTCCGTTTGAGGCATAATCAAACAAGGCCTTAAACAATCGCCCGGCCATAACGTCATCAAGGCAGGCCACGGCCTCCGCATTGCTGATGCAGACGGCAAAACTCTTAATCTTTCTGTCCATACGCATTGCCATTCAACAAATCCAAGACATCAGAGTATTTGTACATCACCCTGCGTTGCCCTACTTTCTTTGAGCGCAAAATACCCGTCTTGTTCCACCTCCACAGCGTACTAAGGTCAACGTGCAAAAGCCGTGCGGCCTCACCCCTTGTTATAAATCTTTCCTTGTCAGGAATGACTGCGTTACGTTCTTCGTCATTAAGGGCATTGGCGTTTTTCAATACGATACCGCCATTTGCGGCCTTGCTGATAAGCTCGTCAAGGTCGGCTTTCGTAATGATGACCAATTGAGTTCCAAAAGGTGCTTTTTCGTCTTCCATTTTACCTGTTTTGCTTTGTAATACATCATCTTTCATAAATATCCTTTTGACGGACGTTGTCCCCGCCTTGCAGAAGGCGGTTTTCAGCGTAAAGTCGTCAATGCAAAGATATTTATTCCAATGTTATAAAATCGACGGTAAAAGCCACAAACACAGGGATTTGCAATAAAGTAACATGAAGTTCTACGGTGTTCCAAGAAAAGTTCGACGGCGTTCTGCAAAGTTCCGTATTGTTAAAAAACAAAATTGCCTCCAATGGCATAAACCAAAGGAGGCAGTTCCTAATGAAAAATTATAAAGAGGTTACTTTTTCTTGCTTGCCATGATTTTCTTCATGAGCTGTTTCATCGTTCTTATTTCCGTCAGCTTCTTATCGTCCAACTCTTCCTTTACCAAATTGCTTTTCTGCACGCTGTAATTGTTCTTGCTCCCGACGACATCCTCGCCGAACATCCTTACCGCTTCGGTGTAGGAAGGAATTGAAATCAGCCAGTTCATATTTGTATCGGTTCCGCAATAAAAGGCAAGGACAACATTCTTGCCGCCGCTGTTTTCCTTGAACAGTTCCTCGAATGTTTCAAACACAGGTTCGTCAACATACGCTTTGGTTACGTACTGCCTGATGAAGTAGGCTTTCATCGCACTGTAATGGTCTGTATCTTCTTGATCTTTGGTCTTAATTCCGTTTGTTTTTAATGAATAATCCTGTACTGAAACATCATTCTTACGCAGCCGTCTTGATATTTTCTCTACAGGGATGAAATCGCACAACAACCTTATGAGGGAAAACACCATGACAATGGCAGACAGCACGACAACTATCCAAAGCCAGAACTTAGCCTCTGAAGAGATGCGATAACCTGACAACAGCATGGCCATCCCGATGGCTAAAACTGGGACGCATACACCCAATCCGGAGTATATGAAAACCTTGAAACTTCTATCACTCAATCTCATTGTTGCCTTTTATTTTACTTCCGTTAGTTAAAAAGTCGCGGAAATTACCACAGAAAAAGCATAAATATTTATTTGTGTAAACATCTTATTATCAGTATGTTATATGCAAAGCCCGCGGAATTTTCACGGAAAAGCCACGGAATTTCCACGGAAAACTCGCGGAATTATTCAGCCAATACCCACTGTCTTTCCTCATTAGATTTAATCTTGCCCTGTTCTTTTAACTTCTTCAAAAGGTAATCCACCTTGTTTTTCTTTTGGTCATCGTTCAACACATCCGACAGCTTGCCGAACAACAATCCGTTAATGTCTTTCCGCGAAGCCTTGCCGAATTTCTTTAAATATTCAAGGACGAGCTTCATAAAATATTCATCGTCAAAACTTCTGTTCTTTATATATTGCCCTTTAAGGTTCGCGTCTTTGGTCTTTGACACCACTTTATGGGCAAGATAAAAGTTTGGTTTGCGCCCCTCAATAAACTTGCGTTTTCTCAAATACACAGCTTGTTCGTCGGTTATGGATTTCTTCTTTTGCACCTTGTCAAGCAGCATGATGTCGTCAAGATGTAGTTCGGGATTGTCCGTCAGGATGCGTGCAAAGTTCTCGTCAATCACTTTTCCTATTATTGTTACCCGTACCTTGCCACCTGACAAGTCATATTCAGGCATCGGGAACAGCCTTACTCGCTGGTTTACAAACATCTTCTTTATGCCTCCGCCCTCAGTTTCAATCATGTTCAGGTTGCGCATCGCCTCCACGAGGAAACGGTTGCGGTAAACCGATTCTGGGCAGTCTTTCGTCACAACGTTCTCGACACTCTCAGGCAAAAATGTTCCGTAATTCTGGAATATGATGTGGTCGTCCTCATACTCCACAACCTCTATTCTCGCACATTTCGTATAATCTTGATGGGCTATTGCATTATTCAATGGCTCACGAATGTTGAACATATCATAGCGCAACATTTCGTCAGGGAAAAGAGAGTCAGGGCGCACAAGCCTGTATTTGACATTTCTCACCTTGTTGTAAAGTCTGTCAACGCTTAGGAGCATAGGTATCGACAGTATTTCGTAATCCTTGTTTTGTGTCGACCCGACTTCACGCAACGACCAACGTATGCAAGCAACGTAAGGACTGAGCAGATGCTCGCTCTCTTCCTTGCCTAACAACACCAACGCGGCACGGGTTATCTTGCCGTTAATCGTTATTTTTGCCTTGTCCAAAAACTTTGCATCATTCCATGCCGATATTTCCGCCTTGCGGAAAGGATTTCTTTTTACATACTCCTTGCGTGCTTTTTCTATCGCTTCGGGGTCAAGGTCGTCAATAGTCGCTCCGTCAACAACGGCGACACTCCAATCATCGGTTATGACGAGTTCTGAAAGGATTGTTTGCAACCTGTTATCTGTCATCTCAACCAACGAATCACCAATGCGTTGCCAAGCCTTGTTGTGGGCGTAGACCGGAAGTCTTGGCTTATGCTTTGGTATCGTTACAATCCAAACAATCTCGCCAGTATCTTCGGCTTTCAGTTCGTCAATATTCAAGTCTTCAGACGGAAGATTTCTGCATTGACGAACAATAGTCGACTTTGCAGATTCTATTGTGTAAGTTCCAAATTCTTTAATACCAATAACATCAAAGGTCTTATCTTGTATTCCAATTACTACCGCTCCACCGTTCATGTTGGAAATGGCAGACACATACGACACCACATCATCGCTTTCATGCCCGCAAAGACTGTTCTTTAAATTTTTGTATTCTTTCCAATCACATCCTTCATTTTCACGAGGGTATTGGATTCGTATGTATTCGGATATTTCCTGCTTGGTCATAAACGGTATTTATAATTGGATTTCAACGTACAAAGATATAAAATGTTATGAAATAAGGAAAGCGTAGTAATATTTATAAGTTGGTTTGCCCTAACATTTTCTTCAGCAACGCCTTCATCTGTTCCGGCGACATACTGTCTACGTCGATATTGTCCCCGTCTTCGTTAACGTTTAACAGCTTGGAATTGTATTTAAATCTTGTTTCAAGTGGGTACATATCCTGATAACTGCTTGTTACATTATTTCCCTGTGAATGTCCCATGCTTTCGGAAATGTACAATTCTTCCACTCCAAGATGTTTTAGGTTGGTGGCAAAGGAGTGTCGCACCCATGTACCCGACGGCTCTTTGTCCCATTTCAGCACATCCTTACAAACGTGGATAACCCTGTCTTTGATGTTTGAATTTTCCTGAACAGTCAATTTACGTCTAATCAATTCATCTTCTTCACCGTGGAATATTTGCGGAAAAACGTATGCACCTCTCTTTGGTTTAGCGGCGATTTCATTAAGGATAACTTGAAGAGGTTTTATGATGGGAACTATGACAACAGACATACCGTTACTTCTTGCCGATGTCTTCTTTCGCATAAACTCAAACGCCCTGCCGCCTTCGGCAAAATAAGTTCGGTTGTATGTCAATCGTCCTGCATCCGCAAGGTTGAAACCATTGCACAGGTATTGCGCAAGGAAAAGGCCTAACGAGTTATGCGCACGTTCCCTATAATTTTTATCCCAATTTTCGGGGTAACGCTTTTCTACAAACACACTGTAAAGTTGCGTCATTTCGTCTATCGTCAAATAAGATTGTTGCCTGCGTTTTCCGCGAGGAATTGAAACAAGGTCATTGTCCTTGTTCGAGAACGGATATTTGTCAGCTGAAAGATAACCTTGCTTTATGCACTCGTTCCAAACAACGCGGCAAGCCCTAAGGTACATTCCACGTGTGGCATCGGCAATCTTTCCTACCAATACGCCGTTTTCAATTATGCCGTTCCTCATGCCGTCGCTCCATTTCGCAATAACGTCCTTATCAACCTTGAAACCCTCAAGATTGCCAATAATCTTAATGAACGAGTTTAATGCCCATTGGTAATTTTCCGCAGTACCAATCCTTCCCTCTTTCCTGCGTTTTTCAATAATACCTTTCCACATCCCTATAAACGACAAGGTGTGTTCGTTTTTGTATTCCGCGCCTGACAGCATTGTTTTTATCAAGTCAAGGTTCAATTCATGCGACTTGCTTAATCTTAAAACCTTGTCACGATAGCTTTCAAGAATTTTCTGCCATTCCTTAAATTCATCCATAAACGAACTTCGTGAACTGGTAACGCTGCACACGTTGTTGAAATGCTTTTCAGTCTGGAAAGGCATATCGGCCAACTTATAATAATACCGTTTCCTGTTAATCGTAAAACAGATGGCCATAGGATATTCATCCGTTTCCTTATTGGTGCGCTTGTCAAGCACAAGAGTGATTGAACAAACACCAACACGATTACAGTTAATAGAGGTTTTATAAGCCTTCATCGTCTTTTGCTTTAAATCTATTTTTCGAACACCAAGTAAATGATTTTGCGAACACTGTGCGAACACCATGCGAACACCAAACCACATTTAATGAGGCTTCTTAGAATTTCATAATTCTATCGCAAAGATAGTAAATGCTTGAATATCAAGCAAATAAAGAACAGAATAAAATTCTATAAAACTTCTTAAAATCACATATTAACAGACTCATAATCTGGAGGTCCCAGGTTCAAGCCCTGGATGGCCCACCGATAAACTCCTATAAGTCAATGACTTATGGGAGTTTTTATTTGTTCTTACAGGTATTGGATTATGGCGAAAACAGCTTGAAATCAGCCTGAAACTGCAAAATGTTGGTCTATTGTTGTTCCCAAATTTTTGAGATAAAATGCTGACATTCAAAGCAGAAGTGCTGAAAAGCAAGCAGAAAAGCGACGGTACTTATAATGTAAAAATCAGAATGACCTACAATAGGGAGGTTAAAAGATTGTCTACCAATATTTTTGTCAGGCAAGAAGATTTAACCAAGTCATTCAAACTGAAAAATCCAAAGTTTATAAAAGAAGCCGACGCAATAGTCAGGTATTATCAAGAAACGTGTGCAAAACTGCAACTTGACATCAACCATTACACTTTGGATGATGTTTTAATTCACCTGAAAGGTGAACAAAAGAAAGCCCAAGAGATAGACTTCATCCAGTTCAGCAGGGTATGGATAGCCCATGCAACAATCAAAGGAGCTGAAAACTACACGTCTGCCATCAATTCATTCGTGCAGTTTCTTGGCAAAGACAATCTGTGCATTAACAAATTGACAACCTCTTTACTGAAAGGCTTTATGGACTATCTTGTCAGGAAGAGAGAGGAAAAAGTCAGGTTGCTCATGAAGCAAGGTAAAAGAGTAACATCCAACAGGGTGGTTTCCTTGTATCTTGGCAGTATCAGGCATTTGTTCAACGAAGCAAAGAGGCAATATAATGACTATGACAGGGACATGATACTCATTTCCCATTCACCTTTTGACAACTTCAAAATCCCTAAGCAGGAAGCAACGAGGAAGAGGGCTATATCAGCAGAGCTTATCAAGAAGATATACAAGTTGCCTTACCGTTATAACAGCAGGGGAAAAGAGATAAAAGGCAGGTACAACCTTGCCAAGGACTGTTTTATAATGTCTTTCTGCCTGATAGGCATGAACACGGTTGATTTGTATAACTGCACAGAATTGGATGATGGCGTACTAACATATTATAGGACTAAAACCACCAGCAGGAGGAATGACAAGGCCAAGATGAAAGTGGAAGTGCCTGCATTGATAATGTCCTTATTTGAATTCGTCAAGATGAAAACTTACATCAGCTTACGCGGCATGATCGGCAAGCTCTTTATCATCTGTATCGCAAACGATAAGTTTTGCATCCATGAAAAGCTTAGCATTCTTAATGTCGGAAGCAAAATTATATCCGCCGTTACCGACAGCAACGATTATTATTGGCATAATTTGAAGTTTACTATTTATTATCAAAAATGAAATTAACTTTAAAAATTGATTCCTATAGTATTCCGTTACAATAACCCATCTCCTCCAATCCGCAGCCTGCATCTTTCAATTCCCTCAAAAACAACCGTGCGCACATCTCGGCATCATCGCCTGCTCGGTGGTGCTGTCCATAAGATATCTTGAACTGGTCGCAAAGATAATCCAGACTGTTGCAACCGAAGTTGTAGAGCCTGCGTGCGGCACGGAGGGAACAATAATAAGTGATGTCGGGCTTCTCCATACCGTATAGTTCCAACGAGTGGCGGATGCAACCGATGTCGAAAGCGGCGTTGTGAGCCACAAGCACGGGCGTGTCTTTAAGGTATTCACAGATTTCAGCCCATACTTCCGGAAACTCAGGAGAGTTAACCGTATCATTCGGGCGGATACCGTGTATCTGCATATTCCAATAACTGTAACTGTTTCCTTGTGGACGGACGAGCCACGAACGGGTTTCCACTATCTCCCCGTCACGCACCACGCAGATTCCTGCTTCACAGATGGAAGCGCGTTTACCCGTGGCTGTCTCAAAATCAATGGCTATGAAATTTATTCCTTGCATGGTTTATCCTCCTCTTCCCAAGTGTAATAGTCCAACATGTTTTTTGCGAAATTGCGCATTTCGTTGCGCACTGATTCCGGCTCCAGTACTTCTACTTGGTCACCTTGAGCAAGCACCAACTGATAGAAGTCGAAAGTCGGCTTCAGGTGATATTCAAAGAGCGTGGACTCGTCATCGCCCTCTATCTCCCTTTGCGACTCATGCAGCGGCAATGTACGCAGATAGTCGGCAAAACCGCCATAGGCCAAGAGTACGATGCGCTGGATGGGCCCGTCCGACGTGATTACTCCACAACATCCTTCAAAATACCGGTTTACGTCGAAGTTATTTTTCATCTTGAACGTCTTGCCAGTGTCCTGGATATCCGAAATGCGGTCGAGGGCATACACCCGGTAGACATCGACAGGCTTGATACCTTTCTCTTTGTTCCGCTCCGAATAGTACGGACTGCGTGCCACCACGTACCAACGGCGCTTCACCACTTTCAGGCAGTAAGGCTCGATGTCAAACGTGCTGGCTTCCGGCTTGCCGAACCCTTGGTGCGTGACACTCAGCACGTGGTTGCGCCGCATGGCCTCGGCAATGGGAGTGAGCCACGTCTGCCCCGAGGGAATATTCTCAAAAATAATCCGGTCTTCCAGCTTGTTGTCCGCCTGGATTTGGTTCAGCGTGGCGTATGAATTTATCAGCCAGCTTTGCAGATTGTTACCTTCCAACCGTTCAGGCTCGTCAATGTAATACCGGTAACCGTCCTTCCGGTCGCAGTCAATGTACACGTCAAAGATGTCCTTGATGGCTTTCTGGTGATTGTGGAACGTGCGCAGAGGCAATTCCTCACCGTAGCCCAGTCCGCTTTCCTGCCAAAGCTCGCTGATTTCCTGGAACGTAAGGCGTTTGTATCGGCGCAGGGTATCTATCAGCCAGACATAGCGCCCGAAGAGATTTGCTGCCATAATCGTGCTTTTTTGTTTAGGTTACAAATATAGGGATATACTTGTGAAAAATTGAGGCATAACTACAAATTATTCGTTTTTAAACAAAATTTTCCATGCTCTGCCATGTTCTGGCACTTCATGTGTGTTACTTTGCATCCGTAAATATGTCAAACTTAAAAAATCAAACGATTGTGTCTATTCGTAAAAGGTGGCCTTTGGCCTTGTGAAAGGTGCCCTTTTACATAATAAAATGCCGTCTTTCGTGTTCTGAAAGACGGCATTTTGGATTAGCAAAAATACGCTTTAAATTCTTACAATCAGCATTGAATATATGTTATTGTGATTGAAATTGTAAGTGATTAGCGCATTATATTCATTTAGCCATGTATTGTTATTTATGCCGTTTTTAATGGATTAAGGTCAATCTCATGCCTTTCCGAACCGCACCCGACGGCTTTCACGGATACATTACGTAACCGTGAGGTTGCCGTGTGGTTACGTGCTGGCGGCACAATGGCGTCAGAAATACTCCTTGAGCTGCGCCGCCAGTGAGGCAAGTTCCTGCGGGCTGCCGTTGCCGTAGCGCTGCCATACGCCGCGGCAGGCTGAGTATAAGGCTTCGTCGTCGGGTCTTTTACGCTTCAGGTAAGGGTCACATGCCTGGAAGGCGGCAAGAATCCCGACTATCGTGGCAGCCTTAAGATGTGTCAGGCGGGCCGTCTCCACAACCTCGGGCGTCTCCGCCACCATCGTGACAGGCGTCAGCCTGAAGTACAGGTCGAGCACTACGATAAGCGTAACGGGCATTATGTCGGTGTGTCCGGCTATGGGACGAAAGTCCCTCTCGAATGTCTCGTTCACCTCCACGCCGTCATAGAACACGCCGTCGGTGCTGAATCCGCGCATCTGCCGCAGCGTCCTGACGTCACGCCCCAGGCGTTTGGGGTTGCCGGCATAGCGTTCGCAGAGCCGGCGCAGGTGCGGCGTGTCGGGTCGGCGCAGTCGGAACATCTGCTCGTAGAGGAACTGCGGCGGTATGTGCAGCTCAAGGCTGAGCTCCACCATGCCGCGCGAAAACATCGGCTTGACGCCTTCCGGCCGCCGCAGGTACAGCTTCATCAACGGCAGCCAACATTCATCTGTCCATAAGGGGTGTGTTGTCATAATGGCAATGATTATTTGAGGGTGAGAAGGTGAAAAGGTGAGGAGGTGAGAAAAAGTCTTTTTGCTTTGCGTCTCACTTTCTCACCTTTTCACTTTTTCACCTTTTCGTTTATGTCTTTCATCTTTTTCAGCCTTTCGGGCGAGTATGTGCGGCTGTGCCGGTCAATGAAGTCGAACAGGGCGTAGGCCATGTCGAGCTGTGCCGTACGCATGGGTTCGCTCATCAGGTCGGCCTCGGCGTTATACAGTTCGGCCAGCATGTTGAGCCGGTCGAGGCGCTCTTCCTCGTGGTATTTCTCCACCCACCGCATTATGTCGTCAAGCGATGCGGTATGGAAGAAGGCGTAGTCACCCAGGTATTTCTCGTACATCAGGCGCATGGCCTCCTGCCTCTGACCTATCTCTTTCTTCTCTAAGAAGCGCTGAAGGGCGGCCATGAACTCGCGAATCAGGCGCTGGATGTAGTCTCGTTGGAGCATAGTGACTGTTTTGTTTTTATTTTTTAGGAGTTAAGGAGTTAAAGGGAGTAAAGGAGTTAAGACAAATGTCTTGCCTGGTTCGTAAGCATGTAAGTTCTTTTTTTATTATTTTTTCTTCTGATAGACAGGGCATTTGTCTTAACTCCTTTACTCCCTTTAACTCCTTAACTCCATTAAATATTCATACAACTTCTTGTAAAACGGGTGGCAGGTCATTGTCTGAACGTCGCCGAGTATTATGAGTTTCATGCGTGCCCGGGTTATCGCCACGTTCATGCGGCGCAGGTCCGAGAGGAAGCCTATCTGTCCGTCGGCGTTCGCGCGGACGAGGGATATGACGATGATGTCGCGCTCCTGCCCCTGGAAACCGTCCACCGTGTTGACCGATATCAGGCCCCGGTAGGGCTTGAAGAACTCCTTTTTCTTGATGAGCCGGCGCAACAGCTGCACCTGGGCGCGGTAAGGCGAGATGACGCCAACGTCGATACGCTCGTCAAGAATGCGCTGCTTGCCTATCTTGGTGAAGTATTCCTGCAGGGTGTCGAGCGTCAGCTGCGCCTCGGCACGGTTTATCCGGCCGAAGCTCTCGCCAACAAACTCTTCCTTGCCCTCCACGTCCGCCGTGTCAATCCACGCCATAGGGTTGTCGAAGTCGAGTATTCCGCGGAACCTGATTTGCGGCGCAGCCTCAACCATTCCGCCGTAAAACCAGTCGCTCGAGAAGCGCATTATCTGTTCGTTCATGCGGTATTGCGTCTTCAGCAGCGTCACCACGTCGGGCTTCTGGCACACGATGCGCTCCATGAGCGTGGTGCCCAGTCCGCCGCGCAGCGCCTCAATGCTCTTCACCGTGGGCGGAAGCTGGCAGTGGTCGCCCGCCAGCACTACCCTCGACGCCCGCCTGATGGCTATCCAGCAGGCAGGTTCGAGCGCCTGTGCGGCCTCGTCGATGAACAGCGTTCCGAACTTCTGGCCCGCCAGCAGGCGGCTGGCGCTGCCTGCAAGGGTCGAAGCTATGACGCGCGCCTCGCCGAACAGCTCGGCGTTGATACGTATCTCAAGCTCCGTGGCGCGGCTCTTCAGGCGTTCGATTTTCTGGTGATAGCCCTCGTCGCGCCGCCGCTTGCGGTTCTGGCGCAGCTTGCGTATCGCCTCTCGGATACTCCATAGCTGCGGATAGTCGGGGTGGTCGGCAAACCGTCGTTCGTAAGTGAACGACAGCATCTTGTCATTCACCTTTGTGGGGTTGCCTATGCGCAGCACGTTGACGCCCCGGTCGACCAGCCGTTCGCTGATCCAGTCTACGGCCATGTTGCTCTGCGCGCATACGAGCACCTGGTTCTCGCGCCTCAGCGTCTCGTATATGGCCTCAACGAGGGTGGTCGTCTTGCCCGTGCCCGGCGGTCCGTGAACTATTGCCACGTCCTTGGCGCGCAGCACGTTGTTCACCGCCTGCTCCTGCGCGGGGTTGAGCCAGGGGAAGCGTATCGGGTCAAACGAGAATGTCTCTGCCTTTTGCCGCGAGGCGAACAGGTCGCGCAGGTAGGCCAGACGGTTGCCTTTGGCGTTGATAACACGGTCGAGCGCCTCGAACATCAGCCTGTAAGTGGTCTCGTCGAAGTACAGCTGCACGCCCACGTTCTCCTCCGTTTGCAGCCTCGCCAGCGGCGCGTTGTCTGCCACGGTTACTACCATGCGGTCGCCGTCAACGTAACTTACGGTGCCCGTGAAGAGAAATTTAGTCGACGAGTTGACAAGTGACGAGTTGACAAGGAGATTTCCTTTGCTGCTTATATCGCCTTGCAAATCTCCTCGTCCCTCGTCTGCTTGTATCCCGTCAACTTGTCTCTTGTCTGCTCGGCCCTTGTCCCTTGTCAACTTGTCCCTTGTCTGCTTGAAAGTGAAGAACACCACGGGGCGGCCGAACTCGAAGTTATGCTCTATCTCCTTGTCCTGCGTTCGCAGCACCTCCACGGCCAGCTGGTTAAGCGAGTTGTAGTAGCTCTTGCCCACGCTTACTGGCAGCCACGCGTCGCCACGCTTCACCTTGCGCTGCAGGCCCATCACTTCGGTCTGCCGGCGGTACTCCTCCTTTTCGCAGCCATACTCCATCTCGAGCAGCGACCTTAGCTGCCTGAGATACTGAACGGGTGATGATGAATAGTTGTCCACAAGTGCAAAGATAACCTTTTTTAGGGAGTTAAGGGAGTTAAATGGAGTTAAAGGAGCTAAAGACAAACGCTTTTCCATGGCTTTGGATTGGCAGAATAGAACTGTTTGAATTAAGAATTAAGAGTTAAGAATTAAGAAAACATGTCTTGCCAAATAACTTGCTAATATCCAACAAAGCATGTTTTCTTAATTCTTAACTCTTAATTCTTAATTCAAAATGCGGCAAATCGACCGCTAAAAGGCCATCAGTCGCACGCTAAAAGGCCGTCTTTCGTGTTGCGAAAGACGGCCTTCCATAATACGTTGAATACCAGGCGGTTATGCCTTCGGCTCGTATTTCCTGCTGAATATGACGCATGCTATCAGTCCGCACAGCAGGAACGGCACGCCCACCAGCGCCGCATAGCGTGGCGGCAGGCCCGCGGCTATCGGCAGTCCGCCGCAAAACGCGCCGAGGGCGTTGCCCATGTTGAAGGCCATCTGTATGCTCGCGCCGCCCAGAAGCTCGCCGCCGGGGGCGTATTTCAGGATGAGGTACTGCTGCGGACTGCTCACCGCGAAGAGACATCCCGTGCATATTATCATCAGCGCGGCCGACACCCAGCCGTAATCGGCCAGCAAAAAGATTAACAGCAGCGACACAATGCCTATGCTGATTGTGCTTGCCACGACGACGCTCGGGCGGTGGCGGTCGCACAGGCGGCCGCTAACCAGGTTGCCGGCCACCATGCCGAAGCCTGCCGCTATCATCAAGGCGGGCAGCACGTCGGCGGCAAAACCGCCCTCCGTTGTCAGCAAAGGACTGATGTAACTGTACCAGCAGAATATGCCGCCGTTGGCAAACATCGTCGACGAAAGGATAAGCCACGGCGCCCGTTTCTTAAGGAACGCGAACTGATGGCGGAACCCATTGTCGGGCAGCGCGCCCACTCCGGGCACCCATTTCCATATATAATACAGCACGATTATGCTGACGAATATCACCAGAACGAACGGGAAACGCCACGACACCTGCGAGCTGAGGCTCGTAGCGAGGGGCACCCCGAAGAGGTTGGCCACGGTCATGCCGGCTATCATTATCGACACGGCGCCCGTCTTGTGGCGCTCGTCGGCCAGCTGCACGGCCACAATCGAGGCCACGCCGAAGTAAGCTCCGTGGGGCAGTCCGGAGATAAACCGCGAGACAAGCAACATCCAGTAGTTTACCGAAAGGGCCGCAAGCGTAGAGCCGAGCAGGATGATTCCCGCCAGGCACAGCAGTATGTTCTTCAGCGGATACTTGTGTACTATCACCAAAAGGGGCGCTCCGCAGCATACGCCGAGAGCGTAGGCTGAAATCAAGTGGCCAGCGTCTGGAATGCTGACGCCCAGGCTACGCGCCACGTCGGGCAGTATGCCCATCATCACGAATTCGGCAATGCCCAGCGCAAGGGTGCCGAACGCAAGTGCTACTAAACTTTTCTTCATGTTTCCTGAATACGTAATTAAAGGGACAACAGCTTGCTGAGCCTTGCCCCTTTCTATTTTTTACCTTTTTATTTTTCTACCTTTTTACCTTTATTACAGCGCCATCGTGTCGGGCAGCGGCGACAGCTTGCGCAACGCCTTGCGCAGGTCGTCAGAGCCGAACGTGAACACATGGCCCGCAATACCTAACGATATAACCTCAGAGCGGCCGTCGTACTCCACCCTTCCGACGGAGAAGATGAAGTAGTTGTCTACCTTCACGACCTGCGTCACCATAGCCCCGACAAACTGGCCGGCTATCTCGCGGCCGAGCATTCCGCCCAACATGTCGATAGCCTCGAAGCCGGTGTCGAGCTTTGCGGTTGAATCAAGCACGGCTTCGGTCACCTCGCGTGCCACGGTATCATAGTGTTTGTCTTCCTTCGGGCACGTCATCAGCAGAATGAAGAATACCACTGCTATGGCTGCCAGCCATTTAACGGCCCTACGGTGGCGGCGCCCGTCGCGCGGCGGGGCGGCCTGCGGCCCGGCGTAACGTGTGCTTTCGTCCTCCGTGCCGTCATTTCCGTCGTCACCGCTTTCGGCAACCGGAGGCGGTGGCGGCGTAGTAGTGCCTGACGTATTGGCCTTGCCGGCGATAGCGTCACGCAGTTCCTGCACCTGCCAGGCAGGCGTCCACTGCTCCATTCCCTCACGCCATACCAGCGTTTCGGAGGTCAGTCCCATGGCGGATAACTGCTCCGTAGTGAACGGACCTTGCTGTCTGTTGTCTTTATAAATGAAATATTCCATGTCAGGTTTGGGTAGTTAAAGGAGTTAAAAGTAGTTTAACTACCGGGATTTACTTTCCCGCTCCGTATTTCTTCTTCCATTCGTCGTACTTCTTGAGCACCTTCAGTCCCTCGGAATTGTACCAGCTGTAGCCGTTGCGGCGCTCATAGCCTATCTCGGAGATGTCGAATTTCATCACGCCGTCACGGTCGCAGAAGAACGGGCGGTTGTCTTCGAGCGTGTAGAAGCGTGCCCACAGCGGCTTGCAGGGGCCGTCGTCCTGGGCGCAGTCAACCACGCGGTAGTCCGGTTTGCCGTCGGCGTTGGTAAAGCGCTCGATGCGTTTGCCGATAATTTTGGTGCTCTTAAACCATGCCACGGCGCTCTCGATACAGTCTCTTATAGCCTGCGAGGGCTTTGACAGCGACATGAGAAAGAGCACTATGTCGTCACTCTCCTGTCCGCTGAGCGACGCCAGCTCGAAGGCACGTGCGTTGGCGGGCAGCAGAGTCTTCTCGTCGTGCTGGGCGCACCATACCGTCTTCTTGCCGTCCTGCACCACCTGGGTTTTCAATATGCAGTCAACGCCACGGTCGAGTGAGGCCTGCGCCTTGGTCTTTATGCTGTCGGGCAGGAAGGCGAAGGGCGCCTTTCCCTTGGCGGCGTCACGCATCAGCTTGAGCACGTTGACCATTGCGTCGTCGTTATACGTGATGTGCGTGTAGTAGCCTTTCGACAAGGGGTAGAACTGCGGCCAGCCTCCGTTATCGTACTGGGCCTCGAACAGATAGCCGAACCCACGTATCACGGCGTCGCGGTACCTGTTGTCCTGAGTGGCGTTGTACAGCCGCGCCAGGTATATCATCTCCGTAGAGGTAGCACGGTTGTCGATGGTGGCGTAGCGTTTGCTGGTCTTCATCTTGTCGACACGCTTGCGCACGTTGTCGGTAAGCTCGTCTTGCAGCTGCATGTTCTTGGGCCATCCGCCCGAGGTGTGCTGGTAATACAGCAGGTTGTCGCCAATGCGCGCGGCCTCGGCAGTGGTGAAGAAGGCGTCGTCAAGGCGCGGGGCCATGCTCGTCCACTTCTGTTTCTTTACTTCTCTGCCGTCCTTTGCAGGCCCTTTGGCCTGCGCCGCGGGCACAATAACGAATGCCATGGCCAGCACGGCAGCGATAGTCTTGATGTTCATTCCGTAGATGTTTTCAGTTGTTTTTTATGTGTGCGCAGAGCCATGTCCGGCTTTCCTGCGCAAAATTACTTATTATATGACGTATCATGTAACGTAAGGTTTATCTTTTTATGATTTTTTATGAAAAGGCGGCTTGCCGCAAGGGCTTTTCCAAAAGGCGGCCTTTTACGGGCCAAAAGGCTGTCTTTCGTACGATAAAAGGCCGCCTCCCGCGACGCGAAAGATGGCCTTTTGCAAGAAGCTCCGTACGAGCCTCTAAATCAAGAGGTTACATAACGTAGTGCACACAACGCCCTCTTTTAATTCAGGCGGTCTCAAATCGTCATTGGACTTGTCCGTTAACTCCCGGCGACCGTAAGAGAGCCTAACTCCCGTTAACTCCTGATAACTACTTTCCTATTTATAAATATTGAATAAATAAAAGCTCGATTTCCTCACTTTTATTTTGCGTTTCGCTCGATTTGCATTATCTCTGGATAAGATAAGCTGCATCTCGGAAATGAAAATAAAAGCTCGATTTCCTCGCTTTTATTTTGCATTTCGCTCGATTTGCATTATCTTTGCATCCAAGAATTTTAAGCAAATCACAATAAGGATTATTCCGTTGTGAAAACATTAGGTTGGCCCGTCGTCCTCAACGGCGGGCATTTTTCGGATTATACCACGAAGAAAAACTTTCCCTGACATGATGAAAGAGACTATCGACGACTTTGAGATAATGGCTCCGGTGGGCAGCCGCGAGAGTCTGCAGGCCGCCATACAGGCGGGCGCCGGCTCGGTGTACTTCGGCATAGGGCGGCTGAACATGAGGGCGCACTCGGCCAACACGTTCACCGTTGACGACCTGCGCGACATCGCCGCGACGTGCGCCGGACACGGCATAAAGACTTACCTGACGGTGAACACCGTAATATACGACGACGACATGGCCGACATGCACGAGATTGTCGACGCCGCTCTCGAGGCCGGAATAAGCGCCGTGATAGCCAGCGACATGGCCGTAATAACGTATTGCCGCAAGGTGGGCATGGAGGTTCACCTCTCGACGCAGCTCAACATCAGCAACATCGAGGCGCTGACGTTCTACGCCCAGTTTGCCGACGTGGCCGTGCTGGCGCGCGAACTCAACATGGACCAGGTGGCGAAGATACACGAGCAGGCCGTAAGCCGCAACCTGCGCGGCCCCTCGGGACGGCCCCTGCGCATAGAGATGTTCTGCCACGGGGCGCTGTGCATGGCCGTAAGCGGCAAGTGTTATTTAAGTCTCGACAACGCGGGGCGCTCGGCCAACCGCGGCGAATGCATGCAACTGTGCCGCAGGTCGTACACCGTGACCGACAACGAGACGGGCACGCAGCTCGAAATCGACAACAAGTATATCATGAGTCCGAAGGACTTGAAGACAATACGCTTCATCGACCGCATGATGAAGGCCGGCGTGCGTGTGTTCAAGATAGAGGGACGGGCGCGCGGACCGGAGTATGTCTACACCGTGGTGAAATGCTATAAGGAGGCCATCGCCTCGGTGCTCGACGGCACGTTTACCGACGAGCGCAAGGATGAATGGGACGAACGGCTGGCCACTGTGTTCAACCGTGGCTTCTGGGACGGCTACTACCAGGGGCAGACTCTCGGCGAATGGAACAAGAACTACGGCTCAAACGCCACCGAACGCAAGGTGTACGTGGGCCGTGGAGTCAAGTATTTCTCCAAGCTCGGGGTAGCCGAGTTCAAATGTGAGGCCTGCGAGTTCTCCGTCGGCGACAAGATGCTCGTCACCGGTCCCACAACGGGCGTGATGTACGTCACCGTAGACGAGATACACGACGACACCCACGCGGTAACCACCGCGCAAAAAGGCACCCGCGTGGCGTTCAAGGTTCCCGCCAAGGTAAGGCCCAGCGACAAGTTGTTCAAGATAGTGAAAGTTAATCAAGGAAGTTAAAGGAGTTAGAGAAGCTAGAGAAGTTATAGCCAAAATGCCTTGCCGCATGGTAGACATGGTAATGGCTTTAACTTCTTAACGAGCAAAGCGAGTGATAACTTCTTTAACTTCTATAACTTCAAAAAGAATACCAATTATGACAATCAACGAAGCACAAGACGAGGTAATCGAGGAGTTTTCCGACTTTACGGACTGGATGGACAAATACCAGTTACTCATAGACTTAGGCAACGAGCAGCAGCCGCTCGACCAGAAATACAAGACAGAGGACAACCTCATTGACGGCTGCCAGAGCCGCGTGTGGCTGCAGGCCGACTACCGGGACGGCAGGATATATTTCACCGCCGAGAGCGATGCGCTAATCGTCAAGGGAATCATCGCCCTGCTTATCCGCGTGCTCAGCGGTCACACTCCGCAGGAAATACTCGACGCCGACCTGTATTTCATCGACCGCATCGGACTGAAAGACCACCTCTCGCCGACACGCTCTAACGGCCTGCTGGCCATGGTCAAGCAGATAAGGATGTACGCGCTGGCGTATAAAACTAAAGAAGCAGACAAGTAACGAGTGACGAGCAGACAAGGAGATTTGCTTTATTTGCAATACACTAATAGTAGAAGTATGGCAAATCTCCTTGTCTGCTCGTTGCTTGTCAACTCGTTAACTAAATTAATCATGCGAAAACTGAAAGTAACGGAGATGAACCGCCTCACGGTGGACGAGTTCAGGACTTCCGACAAAATGCCGCTTACGGTAGTGCTCGACGACGTGCGCAGCCTGTACAACGTGGGTTCGGTGTTGCGCTCATGCGACGCTTTCCGCGTTGAGGAAGTGGTGCTTTGCGGCATAACGGCCGCCCCGCCCCACCCCGAGATACACAAGACGGCACTCGGGGCGGAGGACAGCGTAAGCTGGCGCCACGCCGATTCGGCGCTCGAGGCTGTGCGGGAGCTGCGCCGGCAGGGCGTAACGGTAATGGCCGTAGAGCAGTGTGAGGGCAGCACCATGCTCAATACCTTCGTGCCGGAGACGGGCAGGCGCTACGCCGTAGTGCTGGGCAACGAGGTCAAGGGAGTGCGCCAGGACGTGGTAGACGAATGCGACGGCTGCCTGGAAATACCGCAGTTCGGCACCAAGCACTCGCTGAACGTATCCGTAACGGCCGGCATAGTAGTATGGCACTTCTGCCAAGCAAGCATGAATAATTCATAATTCACGATTCAGAATTCATAATTGGACTGGCGGCGTAAGCATTCAGACTTTCATCCATAATGAACTGTACGCATCCAGCCCAATTATGAATTATGAATCGTGAATTATGGATTAAATAGGGTTTTCCCCATTCGTTTTAGGCTATTCCCGCTTTGCCGTGTCATAAAAAATTCCCACCTTTGCACCATGACAAGCGCCGGCGCGCGTCCGTAGGCACGTGTTACGGACGCCGTTCGGCCATATTATCATACATAAAACATTTACCGACATGAAAAGACTCATCATCACCGCGCTGGCTGCCGTAGCCCTGTTGCTACCTGCCGCGGCGCAATGTTACCATTACAGCAAGTACTACAACCCCGAGACAGGACGGCTGGACTACGGCAGGCACGACAGCGGACTGGGCACGGGCAACATGTATTACGGATTCAGGATAGGCCCGGCGTTCTCGTTCGTCAACTCCGACGACCCTACGCTCGACGGCGGCGACTGGCAGACGGGACTAAGCGTGGGCGCCCTTGTGGGCCTGCCGCTGTCGCAGAACATACCGCTGTACCTTGAGGCCGGACTGCAATACACCGAGAAGGGAGGACGCAAGAGGATAACGACAACCACGGGCGAGAGGAAGAAAATGACCTACGACCTCAACTACATCGAAATGCCCATCGTGCTGAAGTACATCTACCCCATCGACAGCCACTTCACGCTGCAGCCCTTCTTCGGAGGATACCTGTCCTACGGAATAGGCGGAAAGATAAAGAACTTCGGCACGCGCGAGGCCTTCAGCTCGTTCTCCGACGACGCCTTCCAGCGCTTTGACGGCGGCCTGCGCGTTGGATGCGGCGTAGGCTTCGACCTGTTCTACGCCGACCTGTCCTACGACATCGGCCTGTCCAACATCTGCCACGACACGTTCGACACGTCGCACAACGGCTGCCTCTCGCTCAACTTCGGCGTGAACTTCTAACAATGAAGTTGCGAAAGGCCATCTTCCAGATTACAAAAGACCGTGTATAGCACGCTAAAAAGCCGTCTTTCACACCATGAAAGGCGGCTTTTTGGAACACGTACGTTTACCGTCGAAATTGCGCGACCTCATACAATAACCCTCACAAATCGGCCTAACCAGATATTTTATAATGTAAGTCCCCCAGCCTTTGCTGCCGATACTAAAGCTCATGCCACCTAACGCATCCTGCGGAAAAGCCTCAGACTCCAAATTGACACTGGTAAAATTGAACCGAAATGCAAGTTGAATCATAACATCAATCGCGCGGACGGAATCATTGACGTGTTTCAACCCGATTTCCTTTGTGTCCCAATTACCCAACAATGCCAGGTTTCCCGAAATATAAACTTCGTACTCTGGACTATCCACCATTACTTCTATAAGTTTCGTGATATACCCTTTTCTCCCCTCTCCACAAAAAATAGTGCTGATTATCCGCTAATTTTGAGTTAAAAATACGGCTTTTGGCAAAACCCTGAACCTAACCGATAATTTAACAAACATCATAAGAAAATGAAAAGTTCTTGGTTCGATGTTTCCCGAAAAAATCGAGTTCGACGGAAAAAAATATCGAACCAAATCCTACAACAAGGTGCTTGACCTTATCTATCAGCAAACCAATGAGTTACGAGGAGACAAAAAAGAAAAAGGAGAAAGATTTTCGTCTTTCTCCAATTCAGTACCCTTGGATGTCCTTTTCTCGAACCAGTTTTTGGAGGATTTGAATAAGATTTGGGAACTTCACGAGCTTATCCCCGACCCATCAAACCCACGTGTAGTAATAGACAAATAGCCATTTATGGGCTGGGTATCCCTATCCGTGAGGGGGATGGGGTTTATGTCTCCTTTGTGCTGTTTTTATTGCGCTCTATTAGTTATAGTAGGAAAACAGTTTCTTATGTAAAATATTGGGGCTGTCTGAAAAATATATCTTTACTATTCCTATTTTTCTTGATAAGCTTGATATTTATATTAAACTTAAAATAAGATGAAAAGATTATACAGAAACTTACGAAACGACACGAAGATGCGTATTTCGCAAAAGCTGCGTGGTCGCTCATTTAGTGATAGCCATAAGCAGGCTATCAGTGACGCAATGAAAGCCTATTGGGCGACAATTCCTTACCGCCCGACTGAAAATAACGAGAGTGAAGAACCATTAACCGATGCGGAGGGTGTGCAAGAGAAAAATTCAGATTGACGCACTTGTAATGTGTTATGAAATAGACAATCTTTACTGTTACGAGCAACTTGGTAGGCTTGAAATGGGGCAAATTATTAGTATAGATAAGCTTGCATTACAAAGGATAGAGGGCAGGTATTATGACAACGAATACAACATAAGGTTATGCGATGCAGAACAAAATATTATGCTTGGGCAGTTAAAGTTTGGCATTGCAGGCGGAAATGAGCAAAGCAACACTCATGCGAATGGGTTGCGAAAAGTGTGGATTAAAATAGAGAATGAGATACTATATGGGCACACTCATTATGCCACTTATATTGAGCGGACACTGGGATTAAAGTATCATAATATAACAGCACTTGACCTTTGCCTCGACACTCCATTCAAGATTTCCTCACTAGTCAAATCGTACATACATAATCCGAATATTACAACCATACTTAATGGTAAGCTAATAACCGACCGCAACAAGGATTACAAAGAAATAACGTACACACATAGTGGCAGCCTCAACAATCAGAACAAATACTTGACAGTCTGTGTAAAGCAGAAAAAGGCTGTTACTGACAAAAGCAAGGGTATAACACTGACGATGTACGACAAAGAGGCCGAAATCAGGAACAAGTCGGAAAAGAAGTATATAATGGACTATTACGGCAGGCCAAAATCCTTGTACAGGACGGAAATACATTTGAATAATGAAAACATACGGAGCTACTTGGAACGCAACCGCATCGAAAATGCGCCGCTATTCATTTACGATGAGGCCGTCATTGATAATATGTTCTTTCACTTTCTGAACAGGCTTATCCGCTTTCACTGTAAAGACAAGGATGTCAGTTGGAAGCATATTTTAGGACGCTCGTAGGAATATAACAACCACCCCTACGGGACATGCTTTCGTTGCGTAGAAGTCCTTTGTTGAAAGGCTTTACGTGTCAAATTAAAAATGTATCAATGTAATCTATTAAACGACAACATTGATACATTCTTTTTGTGTTAGAATAACCTAAAAGATTATTTAAAACTTATAACCCAATGTTATTGTTAAATTCCTATTTTTCACATTGCCAACAGGACTAAGATTTTCTTCGTCATCATATTCATCATTAAGCCAATTCTTATCCCAGATATTTATAAGACCAAAGTCATATCCGATTGAAAACGTATATTTCTTGTACAGCTCAACTCCAACCCTTAATCCAAGGCCAAAATCAAAACGCTTAAATTCGTCAAATGTATTATGGCTCTCTGATACTGAGGATGTGGAAACATCATAATAATCATCGATATCAATATCCATTACCTCAGAATTGACTTTGCCGAATAAGCCAAATGCAAAATAAGGTCCAAATTCTCCAAAGATGGAGAATTTATCATTTAGAGTATGTTTATAGCCAAAATGTATTGGTATTTCCAAATAGTATGCACTGCTTTTACCACTCATAACATCACCCATGTCAAGAGATGCGCCTTTTAAAGAAAGGAAAGCTCCTGCATTGGCATAAGCCCCATTGAATAATGACGGAATGTCTAATTGTCCTCTTACACCGACATGGAAACCAACCCTCGAATTATAACCTGTTGTGTTAAATTCTGACACATTCAAACCTACTTGCCCTTCCCAGCTAATCTTTTTTTGCGCAAACGAGTTTATGCTAATTAAAACACCAAATATAATTATAAAAACTTTTTTCATGATTTTTTGAAATTAAGGAGTAAATAAATGTAATAGTCCAAAGTTCTGAAAAATAGACAGAAAAAGAAACGTGGACTAATAACTTCGTCTACGTTCACCGAGGTATTGGGGATAACCATTGCACACGTCAACGAGTAAAAGCCCACGCCGTTGGCGTGAGCATTGGCCTTACTCTTGCGTGCTTTCATCGTAAATTCCCCAATTTCTCTGAAAGCAAGAATATAAGCTAACGCTTCATTTCTATATGTCTTTTGTCCGTTTTTTTTATGTCATAGGCAATAGTTTTTGTTTTCGCAAAGATATGGAAAATATTATTAAAAAACAAGTATTTGGCCGTTATTTAACAAAATTCGCTGTAACTCTTTTCGGCTGTTGAACTGATATATCTTGCCGCCGACACGAATAAAGCCCTCAACGTCATCTGTCGGCTCGAACAAGCTTTTGATTGACACATCTAATGCGTTGGCGATTTTTTCAATAGTATCGTAGCGTGCATTGCCTTTCAGTGCCCGATTGAGGGCGGACGGGTCAACCCCCATTTTATCAGCGAGTTCTTTCAGTTGGAGTTTTTGCTCCTTGCATATACGCCTTACGTTTTGTGATAATAGTTGTTCCATAAATATATAAAGGTGTTTACGGCACAAAGTTACATAAATAGATTTATATATACAATTAAATTACTAAAGATTGAAAAATAAGTCATTAAATATTTGTGACTATAAAAAATAATTTATATCTTTGCAATGTTAATAATTAACATATAAATCCATTTAATGTTATATAACATGATAAAGATAGCAATCTTCGCAAGAGTAAGCACAAGCGTACAAGATTACGAACGGCAAGTGAACGAACTCACCGCCCTAGCAAAGGGCAAAGGGTGGAGCGTTGAGGCTATCTTTTGCGAAAAGATAAGTGGGGCGAAAGCCAATGCGGAGCGTAAGGAACTAACACGACTGATAAAGTACGTGCAGGCTAACCGCATAAACAAAGTGGCGGTCACGGAGTTGTCTCGTCTTGGCCGTGATACTTTGCAAGTTTTGGAGGTTATCGAAAGTTTTAACGAGTTGGGAATTTCGCTCTACATCCAAAATTACAATATAGAGACGCTGAATGAGGACGGGACGATAAACCCAATGAGCCAGTTTTTAATTACAATTTTGGCGGAAGTTGCACGTATGGAGCGAAAGACCATCCGTGAGAGGGTGGAAAGTGGCTATAAGAACTATCGTGCTAACGGTGGTAGGGTTGGCCGAAAGCAAGGCTACAAGAAGTCGGCGGAAACCATGCGAGAGCAATATGCCGAAGAAATAAGGCTGTTGCGTAAAGGTATAAGCCTGCGAAATATCAGTAAAATCACAGGGCGAAGCGTAAACACCATACGCAAATGCCAAAGCCTCATCATCGGTTGAGGCTATGAAAATAAGTGCCCAGCGTGGCACTCTCTTAGATACCAAACAAATTGCTATCGTTAACACATTGTAAACAAATACTTAATCAAGGAACAAGAAAATACAAAGATGATGAAGTAAAGGAAATAAGAGACTATCTGTATCTATTAGCAAGTATCGAATTGGAAAATAACAATATTAATAAGAAATGAGGCTATGAATGTAATACTTTATGCGAGGGTAAGCACAGACGAGCAGGCCGACGGAAGTTCTCTTGAAGTGCAGGCGGCGAGGCTGAAAGACTATTGCCACAAGAGAGGTTACACAATAGTCGGCGACGAACAGCCATACAACGAGGATTATTCGGCTAAGCACTTCGACCTGCAACGCCCAGCGATGAAGAAAATATACGAGTATTGCAAGAAGCACAAGGGCACGGTGAATAAGATACTCTTCTATCGTTGGGACAGGTACGCAAGAAACGTGGAGTTTGCCTTTGCCTATAAACGTAAGTTCATGGACGAGTTGGGCGTTGAGATTAACGCTATTGAGTCGCCGATTGACTTCGCAAGCACGGAGTGGGCGACAATGCTCGCAATATATTGCGGCGTGGCGCACACCGAGGACATTAAAATATCAAGACGAACACGTGACGGCATACACGGCACATTACTCAAAGGCAAGTGCGCCAACAAAGCACCGAGGGGATATATAAATGTGCGCACAAGCAAGCACGAGACGCACGTTGAGATAGACGAACCAAAGGCAAGACTTGTGCAAGCTGTGTTCCGTGAGGTTGCAAAAGGCGTTGAAACGCCGTGCCGTATAAGGCGCAGGCTGTGCCCGATGATTGCAGAAAGTTCATACTTTGATATGTTACGGAATGTCTTTTATGTCGGAAAAATACGTGTACCAGCCTACCAGGGCGACCCCGAACAGATAATAGACGGCCAGCACGAGCCATTGATTGACGAAGAGACCTTTAATAAAGTGCAAGATATTTTGGACGGAAACAGAAAGAACACTCCAAAACTAAGTAAAAAGATAGACCCCGACTTGTATTTGCGTAAGTTCCTTGTTTGCCCTGTTTGCGGCCATGCACTTACAGGCTCAACAAGCAGCGGCAACGGTGGCAAATACACCTATTACCATTGTAATAATGATGGCAAGCATATACGCCGACGTGCTGACGAGGTGAACGAGGGTTTTGCCCGTTATTTAGGCTGTTTAAAGCCAAATGAAGCCGTTTTACGGCTTTATTGTGACATACTGAAAGACGTGCAAGGTGACGGCGTAAAAGAGGCACAGAGGGCACGAGAAACGCTTAAAAAGGAAATTAAAAAGATTGAGGAAATGCGCAATAACCTTGAGGACAAGTACTGCGCAGGGGCAATCTCGGATGAGAACTACAACCGAATATCCAAGCGTTATGAGCAACAAATCAATGATTTACGAAATAAAATTAATATGTTCAACGGCAACACTAAGGGAGTTAAGAAGAAAATAGACTATTCCGTGAACATAATCAATAATTTAACAAATATTATGATGGACGGCTCGGTTGAAATGAAAATAAAAGTTCTTGGTTCGATGTTTCCCGAAAAAATCGAGTTCGACGGAATAAAATATCGAACCAAATCCTACAACAAGGTGCTTGACCTTATCTATCAGCAAACCAATGAGTTACGAGGAGACAAAAAAGAAAAAGGAGAAAGATTTTCGTCTTTCTCCAATTCAGTACCCAGAGCCGGGGTCGAACCGGCACGGGTTGCCCCACTGGTGTTTGAGACCAGCGCGTCTACCGATTCCGCCATCTGGGCTTTATAGCGGGTGCAAAGATAAGGATAAAATCCGAATTGACAAATTTTTAATTGAAAAAACTTAAAATAATTGGCGGTAAGGGCTTTTATGCGTACCTTCGTATCGTGAAACGACTACAGGTCAAACTGTACACGAAAAATTGTCACACCATTTACCAAATCTGTAAAACTTATGAGTGAAAACACAAATAACTTCTGCTTGATTCTTGCCGGAGGAAAGGGGCGCAGGCTGTGGCCGTGCAGCCGTGAGGACTGCCCGAAACAGTTTCTCGACTTCTTCTCTACCGGCCGTACGCTGTTGCAACAGACGTACGACCGCATGGCCGGCTTCATCCCTAAGCGTAACATCTACGTCAGCACGAACCGCATCTACGAGGACATGGTGGTCGAGCAGCTGCCTGACCTGCCCAAGGAGAATATCCTGAGCGAGCCTATATTCCGGAATACGGCGCCGAGCCTGGCGTGGGCCACTTACCGGATACTTCATGTCAACGCCGATGCGAGGCTCGTGGTGGTGCCGTCCGACCAGGCGGTGTTCAAGGAGGACGAGTTCAGGAGAAACGTTGTCGAGGGGCTCGACTTCGTCTGTTCGAGCGACTGCGTGCTGACCATGGGCGTCAAGCCGACGCGGCCCGAGCCGGGATACGGCTACATACAGCTGGGCGGCCCGACGAGAAACGCTGACGTGTTCAGGGTCAAGTCGTTCACGGAGAAGCCCGACCGCGACTTCGCGCGTATGTTCATGAAGAGCGGCGAGTTCTATTGGAACACGGGCCTGTTCCTCGCCAACGTTAAGTATCTTGCCCTCGTGCTGTCGAAAATACTGCCGCCGGTAATGCGAAACCTGCATGCCGACGACGGCTCTTACGACATTGACAAGGAGCTGGAGTACGTGAAGGACAATTTCCCGTCGTTCCCCAACATGTCAATCGACTACGGCATTCTCGACAAGAACGAGAATGTGTACGTCATGAAGTGCGACTTCGGGTGGGCCGACCTAGGCATGTGGCACTCCATCTACGAGAGCATGAGCAAGGGCGAGGGCGACAACGTGGTCATCAGTTCGCGCGTAATGCTTGACGACAGCCGTGGCAACATCATCAAGCTGCCCGACGACCACCTGGGCATTATCAACGGTCTTGACGGCTACATTGTTGCCGAAAAGGGCAACGTGCTGCTGATTTGCAGGAAGGAGGACTCGTCGGCGCTCATCCGTAAGTACGTCAACGAAATACAGGTAAAGTACGGAGAGGAATTTATTTAAAGGTGAGAAGGTGAAAAAGTGAGAAGGTGAGACGTTTGTTTTTGTAATTAATACATACAAATATGCGTCTCACCTTCTCACTTTTTCACCTTCTCACCTTTTCAAAACTTTTCCCTTATTTTCCTTGCTATTTCCTCAAACTCTTCGGGCGAGAGCTTAAGTTTGGGGTTGGCGAAGTTCATGTCGCCCTCGGTCTGCATTGGCACGAGGTGGATATGCGCGTGGGCTACCTCCAGCCCGAGCACTGCCATGCCCACCTTGCGGCACGGGAAGGCCGCCTTGATGGCCTTTGCCACCTTCTTGGCGAAGACCGCCATTTCGGCTATCTCGCCGTCTTCAAGGTCGAAATAGTAGTCAACCTCCCTTCGGGGGATTACCAGTGTGTGGCCCTTGGCCAACGGGTTAATGTCGAGAAAAGCGTAGAACTTGTCGCTCTCGGCGCATTTGTAGCTCGGTATCTCGCCGGCTGCAATCTTCGAAAATATGTCCATGTGTTTGGGGTTATAAGGTTTTACGGTTTTGAGGTTATCGGGTTTTATGGTTATGGGGTATTGGGGGATAAGGTTATACAGTTGTATGGTCGTTTGATGTTTTGTTTTCGGTCAAGGCTTAGTACCTTAATAACCGTAAAACTTTACGACCGTATAACCGTATAACCTTATAACCGCAATACCTCATAACCGTAAAACTTTACTCAACACTTATCTTGTCTATCCTCAGCTTGATTGTTCCGCGCGGAATCTTGATTTCCACCTCGTCGCCAACCTTCTTGTTCAACAGTCCTTGCGCGATGGGTGTCTTTATCGAGATTTTACCCTCGCGGAGGTTGGCCTCGCTCTCGCTCACGATGGTATATGTCATCTTGGCCTTGTTGGCCATGTTGGTCATCTCCACCTTCGACAGAATCTGCACGCTGTCGGTGCTCAGGCGCGACGTGTCCACGATTTTAGCCTCGGATATTGCCAGCTTGATTTTGTTTATCTTATCCTCAAGATGGGCTTGCGCCTCCTTGGCTGCGTCGTACTCCGAGTTCTCGCTAAGGTCGCCCTTGTCGCGCGCCTCGGCTATGGCAGCCGAAGCCTTTGGGCGCTCGACGCTTTCCAGATGTTTAAGTTCGGCCACGAGCTTGTCATAGCCTTCTTGTGACATGTAAGCCATAATCAAAATAATTTAAGTTGGTTATTCTTTCAGGGACGACAAAAAGAGAATTCCGACATTTTCCTGAATGTCGGAATCCACGTTCTCACCCCTATGTTATTTCATATTATCCGCCTGCAAAGATAATGCAAATCGAGCGAAACGCAAAATAAAGAATTATAAAATATGTTTTTATTTACTGCCGCCAGGCCCGCGGCGCCACGTCGGGTGGCCTTCAGCCGTGCGGACGACGGCCTTTCGCCATCCAAAAGGCGGCATATCGCCGCCCCGTTAGCGGCCTTTACGGATTGTAAGCGTAACTGCCACCACGGCTTACAGCCATCGCCCAGGCGGGCCCCGGCGGCTACAGACCTTAACCTGCGCGGCCTTCCCGCTTACGGTTTACGTCAGCAGGCCGCGGGACTCCATACCGACGGGCGATTTATTTTAAATCAAAAAATCAGGGCTTTAAGCAATATTTTCGGGTTGGCAGTTGCCGTTTAGCGCAGAAAGCGCTAACTTTGCTCTTGTCTTTAGTATGTAATGTAATAACAGTAAACAATTTTCACGCCTTTATCAACATGAGTCTGAACATCGAAAAAGGTGACAAGAAGCGTATTGTCATCGTCGGAGGAGGCTTCGCCGGCCTTAAGGTGGCCAACAAGCTGAAGAAGTCAGGATTCCAGATTGTACTTATCGACAGGAACAACTACCACCAGTTCCCGCCGCTCATCTACCAGGTGGCCTCGGCCGGAATGGAGCCCAGCTCCATATCGTTCCCCTTCCGCAAGATTTTCCAGCACAGCAAGAACGTGTACTTCCGCATGGCCGAGCTGCGCGCCGTCTATCCGGACAAGAAGCTGATACAGACGTCCATCGGCAAGGTGGACTACGACTACCTGGTGCTTGCCGCCGGTACTACCACCAACTTCTACGGCAACAAGAACGTCGAGAGCGAGGCCATGCCGATGAAAACAGTGTCGGAGGCCATGGGACTGCAGAACGCCATCCTGGCCAACCTCGAGCGCGCCATAACCTGCGCCACCAAGCTGGAGCAGCAGGAGCTGCTCAACGTAGTCATCGTAGGCGGCGGAGCCACCGGCGTAGAGGTGGCCGGAGTGCTCTCGGAGATGAAGCACACCGTGCTGCCTCACGACTATCCCGACCTTGACCCCAGCCTGATGAACATCTACCTCATCGAGGCCGGCAACCGCCTGCTTGCCGGCATGTCGCCCGAGTCGTCGGCAGCCGTGGAGAGATTCCTGCGAAAGATGGGCGTCAACGTACTGTTGAACAAGATGGTAACCGACTACCAGGACCACAAGGTCATGCTTGCCGACGGCAGCAACATAGCCACACGTACGTTCATCTGGGTGAGCGGCGTGGCCGGCAGCCACGTAGGCAACCTCGGTACGGAGCACCTCGGCCGCGGACAGCGCGTGAAGGTCGACCGCTTCAACCAGGTAGAGGGCATGGACTCGGTGTTCTGCATCGGCGACCAGTGCCTCGTCTGCGGCGACGAAGACTACCCCAACGGCCATCCCCAGCTGGCACAGGTGGCCATACAGCAGGGCAAGAACCTGGCCCGCAACATCCGCCGGCTCGAGAAGGGCAAGGAGATGCGCCCCTTCAAGTACAAAAACCTCGGCTCGATGGCTACCGTGGGACGCAACAAGGCCGTGGCCGAGTTCTCCAAGGTTAAGATGAGCGGCTTCGTGGCATGGGTGATGTGGCTCGTCGTCCACCTGCGCTCCATACTCGGAGTGAGGAACAAGGTGGTGGTGATGCTCAACTGGGTGTGGAACTACTTTAACTACAACCAGTCGCTCCGCATGATTTTCTATCCTAAGAAAGCGCACGAGATACAGGAGCGAGAGGCACGCGAGGCCGTGACGCACTGGGGCGAGGACCTCATGAAAGAGGAAAAAGAATAATTATTTCTTCAGTAGTTAGAGGAGTTTTCTTCAGTAGTTAAAGAAGTTAAAGTTGTTATCGCTCACTGTCGTTCGCTAAGTAGTTAAAGTCAAATGCCTTGTTGGTTGTTCTGAATTTGTACGCAACAATCAAGAGTATTGACTTTAACTACTTAGCGAACGACAGTGAGCGATAACTACTTTAACTTCTTTAACTACTGAAAAATCATATAACCAACAAGGCATTTGACTTTAACTACTTAGCGAACGACAGTGAGCGATAACTACTTTAACTTCTTTAACTACTGAAAAATCATATAACCAACAAGGCATTTGACTTTAACTACTTAGCGAACGACAGTGAGCGATAACT
>ERZ857521.106-NODE-106-length-128090-cov-35.202929_pt1 | contig 128090 bp, 107 predicted proteins | sample MGYA00519701_ERZ857521 | MGnify/ENA primary metagenome ERZ857521 (study PRJEB31778, sample SAMEA3449346) | human gut metagenome | biome: human gut; feature: human-associated habitat; material: faeces | place: United Kingdom | collected 2010/2012 ...
ACGGAACGAATGCCCGGATTCCTCCGGAAGTCGAGGAGTATCTGTTAAACAACCCAGACCTCGTGAAAGGCTGCCGTATCGAAGTACAAATCATGGCCCCTCCGAGCAATGGTTATCCTTACACTACTTATTGCGAAAAAATATATTTTCCGTGGAGACTTTTCTATTAGATAAATGCGGAATTATGTTCCCTATTTCTACGGGAATTGCTCTGCTTGTCTTATCTTTTTCTAATTCTTGATGGAGGGAGCCAGATTCTCATCGTTGCCGACCGACTTTCTGCGGCAGTTGATGAACGAAGCGTTATAAGATTATTTTAAGCATGTGCCATCATTGATCCTGTTTCCTATAGTTTGTGTAACGCTATTCGACAAAAACATTCGCTTTTCTGTCTACAATGAGACGGAAACCCATATGAAAGAGTTGTACTATACACACGACACGTTCAAGAACACGAACGCTCTATCTGGGGAATCGTTCAGGACAGTGTGCTTTGCACGAATACGCTTCTTATGGTCAGTCTGGCCGTCAAGAGAGAATAGAACGTGGCAGGAATGAAACTGTCGCTGATTCTTCAGCGAATATTCGAATGCTTAAATGAGGAAACCTGATTTGCGTTATATCATTCCGCGTATGACAGATGGCGGCAGGTTCTTGATACGGTGATCATTAAGTCCGCCTGTGTCCCGGAGGATAAACACTGAATCATTAAGCAATAATACAGGATGCGCCTGTGATAACCGGCAACGTCTGCAACGTTGACGGAGGCCGCCTTTCGGCAACATTTCCATGAAATGCATGGAGGAGGAACGTCCGGTGGGCCTCATCAGAGCAGATGAAAATGTTTCCTGGAACGGTGTTGCAATAGGGGGCAGGTTTTTCTGTACGAACCATAATATAAAACCCGCACATCATCAACATTTGTGCGGGCCTTTTGCTATAAAAAGTTGGAGCGGATGATGGGATTCGAACCCACGACATCAACCTTGGCAAGGTTGCGCTCTACCCCTGAGCTACATCCGCTTGGAACGATTGGAGCCTTATGGCGTCCGTGTGCCAAGAGTATATAAGGTTTTTCTGCCTTGGCAAGATTTTTTTAGAGAAAAATCCTGTTTTGCCGACATGTGTGCGTTGTTGCCGGCGTATGGGGCAGGAGAGGGGAGAATTCTGCCCTGTGGGGTATGCCGCTCCGTTCCTTGTTCATGACGTTTTTGGGGAAAGTGGAGAGGCGTAAAAAACGGGATTGTTCCGAAAAGGCCCGTTTTGCCTGTCTTGAAACAATCCCGTTGAAAGGGGGGGCAGGGTTCAGTAGCTTCTGGCCCAGAGAACACGGCGTTTCGTCATGCGTCCGGTGAGGATACAGGGTGCCGGCTCGCCGCGGCCCAGCTCGCCGAGCGGGATGCAGCGGATGGAAATGCGCAGCCGTTTAGCCAGTTCTTCTTCTTCTTCCGGAGACCCGTCCCACGGCACCTGGAGCCAGTCTGCATCTCCCTCTCCGGAGAAGTTTTCTTCCAATTCCCGCAGAGTGGAGGCGGGGCGGATATGGGAGTCCCGGAAGGCAATGGCCCGCTGAAGCAGGGTGTCCTGGATGCTTTGGAGAATATCCGCAGCGGTATCGAGCAGTTCCGTTTCCGGGACGAAGGATTTTTCATTGGAGGACCGGTCGCGCCGCTGAAGGCAGACGGAGCCTTTTTCCAGGTCCCGGGGGCCTATTTCCAGACGCACGGGCACGCCTTTTTTCACCCATTCCCATTTCTTGGCTCCGCCGCCCAGGTCGCGCCTGTCCACCAGCACGCGCAGCGGCTGGCCGTGGAAGGTTTTGGCGCGGAGGGTGCGCGCCAGTTCTTCGCAGTGGTCCAGAACGGCCTGGCGGCTTTCTTCCTTGGGTGTGACGGGAATGATGACGATTTGCTGGGGAGCGACGCGGGGCGGGCAGACGAGTCCGTCGTCGTCGGAGTGCATCATGATGAGCGCTCCGATCATGCGGGTGGAAACGCCCCAGGAGCTTGTCCATGCGAATTGCTGGGTGTTGTCCCTTCCGGCGAAGCAGATGTTCTGGGATTTGGAGAAATTCTGCCCCAGAAAGTGGGAGGTCCCTGCCTGGATGGCCTTGCGGTCCTGCACCATGGCTTCCACCGTGTAGGTTTGTTCCGCGCCGGGGAAGCGTTCCGCCTCCGTCTTTTCCCCGGGAATGGTGGGGATGGCGAGCACATCCCGCTGGAATTCTTCATAAACCTTGTGCATGGTGAGGGTTTCCTCAATGGCTTCCTCGCGGGTTTCATGGGCCGTATGCCCTTCCTGCCACAGGAATTCCGCCGTGCGCAGGAAGATTCGGGGCCTCATTTCCCAGCGCATCACGTTGCACCACTGGTTGACTTTGAGGGGCAGGTCCCGGTAACTGGAGGTCCAGCGGGCGAAAGCCGCGCCGATGACGGTTTCCGAGGTGGGCCGGATGACGAAGGGTTCCGTAAGCTCCCCGGTGGGAATCATGCGTGTCTTGCCGGTGGCTTCATCCTTTTGCGCTTCCAGCCTGTGGTGGGTGACTACGGCGCATTCCGTGGCGAAGCCTTCGGCATGCTCCGCTTCCTTTTCCAGATAGGAGATAGGAATCAGGAGGGGGAAATAGGCGTTCGTATGGCCGGTGTCCTTGAAGCGCTGGTCCAGGTCCTTTTGAATGAGTTCCCAAATGGCGTAGCCCCATGGCTTGATGACCATGCAGCCGCGCACCTCGGAATTTTCCGCCATGTCGGCGGCCTTGATGACTTGCTGGTACCACTCGGGGAAATCCTGGGCGCGGGTAGGGGTGATTGCGGTTTGCTGAGACATATTGGATGGTTTGTTGAATAGAACGGGCAGGGCCCGCGAAGGAAACTCGGAATAATATTAAAAGGGGGCGTTTTTGTATTCCCGGTAATTGCTGTAGGCGAAGAGGGCCATGAAGATGGGGATAAAGTAGCCGTGGAAGAGCTGGAAACTGAGCAGTCCGATGAGGATGGCCGTGATGAATCCGGTCATGAATACTTTCCTGGGGGAGCGGATGTACTGTGCGATCAGCTGGCCGCCGTCCAGGGGGTAGATGGGCAGCAGATTCAGGATAGTCCACCATTCTCCAATCATGATGAGGCAGGAGAGAATGTACAGCTTGGGGGAGATGAGCGCTGCTGTGAAGGGGCTGATGGCCAGGTCCCAGAAGTTCAGGTTGTAAGAAGTCATGACTGGAGCGACGATGTTCCAGGTGAGCCCCAGGCTGATAATGCCCAGCAGCAGGGTCATCATGGGGCCTGCCAGAATCATGAGGGCCCGCCCTCCGCGCGTCAGTTGCATGCCATGGCTGCTTGTCAGGCCGCCGAAGAGTTCCAGAACAATCGTCTGCTGGCCGCCGCCCAGCTTGCGGCCCACCAGCGCGTGCCCCATTTCATGGGACAGGATGGCGACGAAGCCGGCAATGACGAACAGGGCCGGATAAATGAGATCTTCCACACTGCTGATGCTGAGGGCACCGCCGAAAATGGCCAGCACCACCCAGAAGCTGGGGCGGATGTAAACAGGTATCCCGAACAGGGTGAAATGAACCATGCGCGAGAGGGTAAGGGCAGATTTCCGTTTTGCCAAGCCCGGAGAATGTGCATGCACCGTTTTGGCGTTGGAGCGGCGCAGCGAATTGTGTTAAAAGTCTTTCATGAGGCTGTTTTCCATCATCCTGTGCTGTGCCGTGCAGGCCGTCCTGGGGTATGACGGGCCGCCGCCCCTGACGGAGGTGGACGGCCGTTCCCCCATCCGCATGGGCGGGGAGATGCTTGGCGGCTACCGTTCATACTATGTCCACCGGGGGGAAAAGATGGGGGCTGATTCCACGGAGGGCCAGATTTCCGGCGGAGCCTCCCTGTCTGATTCCTGGGCGGTGAGCGGGGAATTTTTCGCCATCCGCAACTGGCAGGGCCGCCATTTCAGTCAGGCCACTTTACACGGGGAAGTCCAGTATTATCTGGCGGACGAATGCACGGCCGGGCTTTTTGTCAACGGACAGTGGTACGATTCCTGTCCCCTGAAGAACGGGGCGGAGCCGGGCCTGTCCCTTAAATGGAATCCCACCCCTTCTTGGTCTTTCCGCGGTTCCTTCCTGTATGATTCCGGACAGGAGGGTGCATATTCCCAGTGGGGCGTTACCTGGCAGCCCCTGCTGTGCGAATCCGTCGCCATGGTGAATACGGTTTCCTTGGGTTTTGCCCACGATTATCTGGGGAGGAACGGCTTGAAAGAGCTGATGGTGCGCACGGGGGCGCTGTGGGCCGTTTCCGGCGGTCTGCGGGTGGAGCCTTTCCTGGGGTGGTATTGCGGCTACGGGCGGGACGATTTCAAAAAAGTAGTGCTGGGGCTTTGGTGCTCTTACGTTTTTTAACGGGCGGATTTCTCCGGTTTTCCGGCATTTTCCTGTTGCCAAACGGGGAGGCTTGGTCATAATGGCCTGCGTATGATGAAGCCTACACTTCTTGTTTTAGCAGCTGGCATGGGCAGCCGTTACGGCGGTCTCAAGCAACTTGACCCGATGGGCCCCAACGGGGAAGTAGTTCTTGACTACTCTGTTTATGATGCCATCCGGGCCGGTTTCGGAAAAGTGGTATTCATTATCCGCCGTGACTTTGAAGATATTTTCAAGGAAAAGGTCGGCAGCCGTTTTGCCGGCAAGATTGAGGTGGATTACGCTTTCCAGTCCCTGGACGACCTGCCGGAAGGCTTCTCCGTGCCGGAAGGCCGGGAAAAGCCCTGGGGCACCGCCCACGCCCTGCGTGCCGCCCGCCACGTGGTGAAGGAACCCTTTGCCGTAGTGAATGCGGATGACTTTTACGGTGCGGACGCTTTTGTGCAGGCCGCCAAGTTCCTGACCTCCACTACGGATGAACCCGGCAAGGCCCATTACGGCATGATCGGCTATCCGCTGAAGAACACCCTCTCCGACAACGGGGACGTGAACCGCGGCATTTGCTCCATCAAGGGCGGCCTTCTGGATGGCGTGGAGGAATTCGTGAAAATCCAGGCTGACGAAGACGGCGTAGTGCGCGGTAACAACCTGAAGGGCGAACGCCTGCCGGTGGATCCTGCAGAACTGGTTTCCATGAATTTCTGGCTGTTCTCCCCCTCCTTCATTGAACTGACGGAGGATCATTTCATTGACTTCCTGAAAGAACACGGCCAGGAACCCAAGAGCGAATGCTTTATTCCCACCGTGGTGGACGCCCTGATTCATGCGGACCGGGCGGATTGCGCCGTTCTTCCCACTTCTTCCTCCTGGTTCGGCATGACCTATCCGGGGGACAAGCCCATGGTTGTGGAAGGCATCAACAAACTTATCCAGCAGGGCGTATACCCTGAAAAGCTCAACTAAGCCTTTTTCCCTATGCACGATCTCAAGGCTGTATCAACCCTGTTCGATCTCCGCGGCGATTTTGTCCACGGTTATTCCTACGGCAGCGGCCACATCAATGACACCTACTGTATCTGGGTGGATCAGGCGGGACAGCGTATCCGCTACATCCTCCAGCGCGTGAACCATAATGTGTTCAAGCAGCCCATCCCTCTGATGGAGAACGTAAAGCGCGTGACGGACCACGCCCTGAAGCGCCTGAAGGAGGAACAGTGCCCGGAAGCTTACCGCCGCACTCTCACGCTGGTTCCCTCCGTGGACGGCAAGCCGTACGCCCTGGATTCGGACGGCAACTGCTGGCGCGTGTACCCGTTCATTGAACGCGCACGCACGTATGACCAGATTGAAACTACCAAGCAGTGCCAGGAAGCGGCGCGCGCCTTCGGCGAGTTCCAGAAGCTCACGGCAGACCTGCCCGGAGAGCCTCTGTTTGAAACCATTCCCAATTTCCACAATACTACTTACCGCCTGGCGGCTCTGAAAGAAGCCATCCAGTCCGACCCCCTGGGGCGCGTGAAGGAAGTGCAGAAGGAAATAGACTGGTACCTTTCCCGTGAGTCGGACTGCCATCTGGTGGTGGATTACCTGAAATCCGGGGAATTGCCCCTGCGCTGTACGCACAATGATACCAAGCTGAACAATGTGATGCTGGACGATGTAACCGGAGAAGGCATTTGCGTGATTGACCTGGATACCACGATGCCCGGTTCCGCCATTTACGACTTCGGCGACATGATCCGGACGGCCACGTCTCCCGCCGCGGAAGATGAAAAGGACGTCTCCAAGGTCACGATGCGCATGTTCATGTTTGAAGCTCTGGTTCAGGGTTACCTGAGTTCCGCCAAGAGTTTCCTGACGCCTCTGGAAAAGAGCCTGCTGCCGTTCTCCGGCAAATTGCTCACGATGGAATGCGGCATCCGCTTCCTGACGGACTACCTGTCCGGTGACGTGTATTTTAAAATCCACCGTCCGGAACACAACCTGGACCGCTGCCGCACGCAGATGGCCCTGGTAGAATCCATTGAGGCGCAGATGGATGAAATGAAGGCCATTGTGGACCGCTATTAACCAATATCTACCAACATCGGAAAAACATGAAGATTCTCGTAACCGGCGGCGCCGGATTCATCGGTTCCCACATTGTGGAACATTATCAGGATAAGGCGGAGGAAATCCGTGTGCTGGACAACCTGCGCACGGGCTATCTCAGGAACCTGGAAGGGCTCAGGCACACGTTCATCGAAGGTTCCATCTGCGACCGGGAGCTGGTGCGCCAGGCGGTGCAGGGAGTGGACTATATTTTCCACATGGCCGCGCTCGTCTCCGTGCCGGAATCCATGAGCAAGATCAGCGAATGCATCGACATCAACGTCAACGGTTTGCTGAACGTGCTGGAGGAAGCTTCCGCCGCCGGAGTCAAAAAAATCGTGCTGGCGTCTTCCGCCGCCATTTACGGAGACAATCCCACGGTGCCCAAACTGGAAGCCATGTACCCGGAGCCCAAGAGTCCCTATGCCATTACCAAGCTGGATGGGGAATACTACCTCAACATGTTCCGGGCGGAAGGAAAAATCAATACGGCAGCCGTGCGCTTCTTCAATGTCTTCGGCCCCCGGCAGGACCCCAAGGGCGCCTATGCTGCGGCCGTGCCCATTTTCATTGAAAAAGCTGTCAAAGGAGAAGACATCACCGTGTATGGGGACGGCTCCCAGACGCGCGATTTCATTTATGTGAAAGACATTGTAGGAGCCCTTACCTTTGTGGCGGAACACCCGGAAGTCACCGGAGTGTTCAATGCCGGTTACGGCGGCCAGATCACCATTGAAGAGCTGGCGCAGAACATCATCAAGGCTGCCGAGTCTTCCTCCAAGGTGCTTCATGCCCCGGAACGTCCGGGAGACGTCAAGCATTCCCGCGCCTGTGCGGACAAGCTCCGCAATGCCGGATGGCAGCCCAGGCATACTTTGCCGGAAGGCCTGGCGACGACGCTGGAATACTTCAAGGGCATTCTGGGCAGGTAACCTTCTGTAATTTCCGGTTTTATATTACCCCCGGACTGCCTCCGCTCCTGCAGCGGAGGCAGTCTTTTTTATGGGAAACCGGGGCTGTGTATGACAAATTGAACGGGTGTTGAAATTCGGATGATGCAAAAAGACTTTTTTATCATGGGAAAAGACGAAGAGCAAGTGTCCGAAAAAGGGAAAAATTATTTATAATCAAGAGCGTTTCATGAATTTTCAAAGCCTTTTGGTTTGACAATAAGGTAATGGGCGGAAACCGATATTCCGTATTTGTTAGAGAGGAAAATTTTCTGCGGAAAAAATCCGGGCTGGCATTGAATGTTATTGACGGAAGAAAGGCGTAATAATAGAGACTTCGGGCGATATGTATTTCTTCAGAGATTCTTCTGCCAAGCAATTGCCTGCGTTTAAAGATCCCTGTTTCGAATTGGCCATGGCCCGCCGGAAGGAGGAAGCCCGCTAGGGATGGATACCTTTTGCCATATTCGTCTTCTTTTTGCTTGTGTACCGCTTCTTTGGCCTTGTCATGCCGAGCAATAATGCGGACGGCTCGCAGTCATGGCTCTTTTTGCTGGTGCTGGCGGGCTGGGGGCTCCTGGGTCTCGTCCACATGGTTGTGATTCCCATCTGGATGCTGATCGCCTCCCTTCATTACTGGGAGGTGAACCGCAGGGGATTGGCTGTTGCGGGGCTGCTGTTCAGCATTTTGGCTCCTGTCAGCATGGTTTTCATGCTGTCCTGCTGGTCCATGTTTGGATAAAGGTGCATTTTCCGTCCTGAGGGGGGAACGGTGTCGCTTCCGCCAAACTTTCAGGATTCCGGGGATTGGCCTTTTCTCCGGCCTTTCAACCGGGTAAAGTGTTTCCGATGGATTTGTTCAGTTTACAGGAAGCGGAAGCGAGGGAAGGCTTTGAGCCCGGGGCGGACACTTCCGCCATGCCGCTGGCCGCGCGCATGCGCCCGCGCACCCTGGATGAAGTGGCCGGGCAGAAGCATCTGCTGGCTCCGGGTAAGCTGCTGAGACGGGCAATTGAGACGGACCGGTTTACGTCCCTGATTTTCTACGGGCCTCCCGGGTGCGGAAAAACTACTCTGGCCGCCGTCATCGCCCGGACGACGAATGCCCATTTCATGATGCTCAACGGCGTGGAATCCAATGTAGCGGACATCCGGGAAAAAATAGCCCAGGCGCAGATGAGGATGAGCATGCACGGGCGGAAAACCGTTCTTTTCGTGGATGAGCTGCACCGGTTCAACAAGGCTCAACAGGATGTTCTGCTTCCCCATCTGGAAAAGGGTACGGTCAGGTTTATCGGGGCGACCACGGAAAACCCCTATTTTGCGATTAACTCCCCCCTCCTGTCACGCTCCCAGGTTTTTCCGCTGGAGCCGGTGCCGGAGGAGGAGCTGGCCGCCCTGCTGAAGCGCGCCCTGGCGGATGAGGTGCGCGGGCTGGGCGCATCCCGCGTGGATATGGAGGCGGAAGCCCTGAACCATTTGGCCGCCAAAGCGGACGGAGACGCCAGGAAGGCGCTCACGGCTCTGGAAGTGGCTGTTCTGTCCACTCCTGCGGGGAAAGACGGCGTCATTCATGTGGACATCTCCGTAGCGGAGGAATCCATCCAGCGCAAGGCTATCAGATACGACCGCCTGGGGGATTCCCATTACGATACGATTTCCGCTTTCATCAAATCCATGCGCGGCTCTGACCCGGACGCCGCCCTGTATTGGCTGGGTATGATGCTGGAAGCCGGGGAGGATATCCGCTTTATAGGAAGAAGGCTGGTCATCGCCGCGTCGGAGGATGTAGGGCTGGCGGATTCCAACGCCCTGCGCGTAGCTTTGGACGCGGCGCGCGCGGCGGAAATGGTCGGCATGCCGGAAGCACGCATTCCTCTGGCGCATGCTGCGGTTTACCTGGCGACGGCCCCCAAGAGCAATTCCGCCTACGTGGGCATCAATGCCGCCATGGATGACGTGCGCAATGGGAAAACGCTGGCAGTGCCGGAACACCTGCGGACGCCAACGCGCAAGAAGCTGGCTGCCGCCGGAGGCGCGGACGCCGCCAGGCTGGAATACCTTTATTCCCACGACTATCCGGAACATTACGTACCCCAGGCCTACCTCCCGGAAGGCCGCGTGTATTACACCCCCACCGGAAACGGGCTGGAACTGAGGATCCGGGAACGCATGGAATACCGCCGTCAACTGGCGGAGAACGCCGGGGAAGGCGGGAAGAAGGGGTAATTCTCCCTTGAAAACGCGGGAATGAGAAGAAGGTTTCCCTGATTGCTCCTTTGAAGCTGCCGGGAATGTTGTTCGGCCTTGGCCGGCAAGAAGCAGGGAGAGAGGGCTGCTTCCGCTTGGGCGCTGGCTGGAAATTCTTCTCCCATCGGAAAAAAGGCAGGAAATTCCTTGGGAATGTCCTGCCTTCGTGAAGGTTGTGAATGGCGGTTTTGTTAGTTTGCCAGCAGGAATCAGGATTCCTTGGTCACAATGATGTCGCAGTCCGCATCGAACCATCCGTGGCCCTGGCAGTCGAAAACCAAGTCCGGCTTTTCGGAACCGGAGAGGCGCAGGGTGAATTCGCGCCCGTTTTTGTCCTGCCGGTCCTTGGGCAGTTCGCTGACTACGCGGTTGCCCTTCATGAAGCGGGGGTTGCGGATATTGCAGCCGCCGCTGTTCATCTTGAAGGTAATCTTGTAGTTTCCGGGGCCGTCAAGCATGCTGCTGACGTTGACGCGGGTAGGCGTCAGTTCCGGACGCAGGTCGTAGCCTGTGAAGTGAGGACTTTTCAGGGTGACGGGTTCCGTCAGGTAGCGGTAGTAGTTCTGGGCGCCTATTCCCATGAGGGTTTTAGGGGATATCCTGGCGATGTCCGTCAGGGTCTTCAGCGCCTGGTCCTTTTTCCCCTCATTGCGGTAGAGCCAGAACCTGGCCGCCATGACCTGTTGTTTTTGAAGGGGAGTCAGGCCGGGGGTTTTGAGCTGTTTGTTTACATAGGCATGGGCGGTTTTGTAATCCTTTGGACCGCCGTCTTTGGCGGAATCATTCACCATTCTCTGCACTTTTTCGATGTAGGGCAGATGCCTGAACGTGTATTTGAAGTGCACTCCCTTGATGTCTTCCGGATCCGCCTTCTTGATTTTTTCCAGAATATCCTTTCTGGCAGAGGCCGCATAAGGAGGAAGCTGCTGAAGCCCTTCTCCGTAAAGAAGGGCCGCGGCCGTTCCAGATGAAGCGGCGGCTTTTTCCCACAGGGCATTGGCCTTGTTTTGCTGTTTTACGGCTTCCATTGCCTGCTTCATGACGGCTGGCAATGTTTCCCTGGAGACGCCTTCCGACAGGAATACCATGTTTCCGGTGGGGGAGACCACCTGAATGGCGGGGATGTTCCAGATTTCTCCCGGGGGCTTGGACAGTTTCTGCTCTTCTTCCGTCATTTCCTCACGCTCGTCCTGGATACACCAGAGCACGGGTTCCGGGGAGTTCTTGGCCAGGTGTTCCACAGCGCGGGTGATTTCACGTGATTTTGGGGACCAGTCCGTGCCGGCCCATACGACGATCATGTATTTATTGACGGTTTTCGCCTCGTCTTTCACGGCGCTGTAAGCGGGGAGGGCCGCCTGAACAGGGGCGGACAGGAAGAGGGCTGCGGCCAGCAGGCCGGAAACGGGATTGATGTGATGAAGCATGGCGTTAATGGAGAATTTATTTTTCGTAAACGAGGATATGGCGCAGGTGCATGAATTCCGGCTGTGCGTTTTTGGCTTCCACCTTGATCCACTTGGCTTTGGTGCCTTCCGGTGCGGTGATGACCCATTCCTTGGGCATGTTTTCCGTGGCGGCCAGGGGGAACCAGGTGGCTCCGTCCGTGGACGTGGAGACCTCCATTTTCTTCATCCGGTTTTCATTGCCGTCGCGCTTGGTGACTACCAGCCCGGCCAGGTTCACTCCGTTTTTCAGTTCTACAATGACGTTCGGGTTGGCTTCCTTATCCGTATGCTGGGCTCCGCCGCAGGGACGCAGCAGGTTGATATGATCCCAGGGGCTGTCCCACTGGCTCGTGGTGGAGCACCGGACCATGCCGTCTGCGGGCACCAGTTTCCAGCCCTGCGGAATGGACGCCTTGACCGTATTGTTCGTCGCATTGGCGCCGGAGAAAGAGGCCGCCGCTTTGCTCAAGGCCTGGAAGGCCGGAATGGAGCGGGCCGTTTCCGTGGCATAGATAGCTTTGCCGTAGGCTTCCTTCAGCTTTTTGGGGTCGGGGGCTTTCCCGGAGGTCCCGGTTTTTCCCGTTTGCTGGGCTACCTTGGCGAATGCGTTGGAGAACACGTCCGCCTGTCCGTTTTCCACAAAGTTTTTCACACCCCATTCCAACGCCTGGCCAAAGTTGGTGCCGTCCCCCGTTTTCAGGTGGGTGGAGAGGACTGTTTCCAGATAGGCCGCTTTTTCCTGCGGATTTGCCAGGAAGGCGGATTGGGAGTCCAGCACGGGCTGGAATTTCACCGCCCATGATGTGGGAGTGGTGGCGATGGCTTCATGCAGGTCCCGGAACCAGGCAATCCGGTCCGCGGGCGGAATATCCATCAGGAATTTATTCTGCACGTCCTTGAGGATGTCGAATGCGGCAAAGCCGTTGCCCTGATAGTGGGAAAGGGCGTCCTTGGCGTAAACGTACCAGTCGACAGGCTGCATGCCTTCCTTTTCCATCAGCAGGCGTTGAAGTTCCGTGCGGAAGAACGGGTGCAGCGGTGTTTGCCTGAGCGCTTCCTCCCATGCCTGGATGGCCTTGTCCTTGTTGCCGGAAGCTTCGTCCAGCCGGGCCTGGGCGGCCCACAGGTAGGCCTGGTCCGCCTTATCGTTGTCAGCAAAGACATTTTCCATCAGCAGGTAGGAAGTCGGAGCCTGGGAGCCGAAGATATGGTTGTGCATGCCTCCGTCCGGTCCGCCGAAGCCGCCTTTCCATTCCCCCCGCTTCACGCGCACCGCGTACGCGCAGTGGCCGGGCTGCCCTACCGGATAGGCCGGGATGCCGTGGGCCTGGGCCGCTATGGTGCCGAAGTAGGAGAGGCCGCCGCAGACGCCGCCGATGATCTGCGTGTTTTCCGCAGTCGTGTGAAGATCCCTCCACGGCACGTAGAAAAGCGGCCCCTGAATGGTATCGCCAAAGAAATTATGGCCCGTATAGGGGGCGGCCCAGCAGGCGGCCGTGTACCGCCGCCAGGGGAGGTTGACATGTTCGTTGCTCCATTCGTAGGATTTGTCGTCCCAGGGACTTCCCACGACGAAGCGCATTTCCCATGGGCGCAGTTTGATGAATCCCGGATGCAGCTTGTTTTCCTGATGCAGTTTTTTGAAAATCCGGTAGCGGCGCACCGGATTGCTGTTGGCGGAGTTGGTTTTAAGTCTTCCCGCTACGGGGCCGGTGGAAAAGACAGAGGCCAGTCCGGTGGCCAGGGATTGGTAATTCCGGAAATCCGGGCTCTTGCCGTCCGTTTTCCAGATGTCGGAAAGGATTTGAAGGCCTGCCGGTGAATTTTCCGGAATCAGGCCCGCTCCAAGATAAAGCTCCATCCACGCCGGGTCCTGTAAAAAGGTTTTGATGAAAGCGGCATCCTGTGCGCTTTTGGAGAAAACGGCTTTCACTTTGTCCGGTCCCGTGACGCGCAGAAGTTCGTGCATGTCCAGCAAATGGCGGTACTGCCTGTTCTGGAGCAGTTTTTGTTCGGATTTCGTTTGTTCTCCAGCCTTCAGGAGGGTGGAGCGCAGTTCCGTCTGTAGACCGTCAAAGTCTCCGGAGGCAATTTTTTGTGCCAGGGGCGCCGGCAGACGGCTGGAGGAGGCCGGCGTTTCCGTTTCAATTTCCGTCGGGCCCTGCGCCGTGCAGACGGGCGCCGAGAGCAGGGAAGTGCAGAGAAGAAGATGTGAAATATTCATGTGGAAGGGATTACTTGATAATAGCAGAAAGAGGGGGGAGGGGACCAGTGCGTTTTTCGACTTATTACGATGCCGGAAGGACGTTTTTATCATCCTTCGCGGCATATTTCAGCACAAATGGTCACAGAGCATTTTGACGCCCAGGCCGATGAGGATGAGCCCGGCTCCCGCTTCCAGATGAAAGGTCGGAAAGCGGTGCAGCCGTCTGGTCAGGAAAAAGCCGGCCGCCGTGCACAGGAAGGTGGTGAAGCCGATGGCGGCGGCGGGGAGAAGCACCGCGTGGAGGGTAGGGTCGGTTCCACACTGGGCGGATGAAAGGTAAATGCTGACGCCCGCTACCAGCGCGTCGATGCTGGTGGCGATTCCCACAGCCATAAGGGTAGGAAGCGTCAGGCTGGTGACGTGGGGCATATCCTCTTCTTCGTTGCGGTGATTCCAGCCTTCGCGGAGGACGTTGACCCCGAGGAAGGTGAACACGGCGAAGCCCAGCCAGTGGTCCCAGGCCGCAATATACCGGTGCACGGAGCCTGTAAGCAGAAAACCCAGCACGGGCATCAGGAATTGACCGGCCCCGGTGGACAGGGAGAGCTTGATTCCGTTGCTCAAACGCTTTTGCTTAATGAGCAGGCCGTAGGAGAACGCCACGACGAAAGCGTCCACGGAGAGGGCAAAAGCCAGGAAGATCAAGTCGGCAAGCGGCATGCTCATTGCGGAGAGGCACTCTAGGATATCCCCGGGAAAAAGCAATTTTTTTGTTCCTTGCGCTTTTTCCTGATTCCAAATGCGGCACAGGCGGGTCGGCTGGATTCCTGCTTCCGGCCGGAGGATTTGGTTGTTTCATGATTTTTTGTTGTATTTCCTATAAAAACACACCCGTAAAGACACAAGCATACCGGATGGAAGTTTGAAAAAATATTCACTTTTGCTACATGGTATGATTCACGTTTGGGGATATGATATTCTGCGGCGGATGTGTTTTTTGATATAGACCTCGTCGGAATTTGTCGGCATGCTTTGTGCTTCATGGCAGTTATTCCCGTTGGCCGCCATGTTTGAAAGCATAGTTGCATTATTTTTTAGGGAATAGAAGAACGGCGGCCTTGATTGTTCAAAACCGCCGTTTGTGTCATTGGGCATGTATAATTTCTGTCGAATGACGTTTTTTTTCGTCGCCCGGCATATGTTCTTAACCTATTGACGCTTCATCTTGATTGTGTTTCGGCAATGGAATATAAGGCTGCTTTTCCTGCTAATTTTACCCGTGCTCCATCCATGCGGCAATAAAGTGTTCCACCGCGTTTGGAAGCCTGATAACCTATGATGTTGTCTTTTCCCAATCTGTTCGCCCAGTAAGGTATAATGTGACAATGACCGGAACCACAAACGGCATCCTCCGGCACTCCGCATTTGGGGGCAAAGGTACGGGAAACGCAGTCAGTTTCCGCACCTTTTGCGGTTACATGGAGCAAAAGACCGTTCAGGGCATGAACTTTTGATAGATCCGGATTGAGATGTTCGATTATTTTTACATCATCAAACACGCATAAAAGGTCACGCCCCATATACGCTTCTCTGGGGGTAGCGCCGATAGCGTCGATCATTTGCTCCGTTACGGGAACTGATTTTAATTCATAGGCGGGGAAATCCATTTCATAAAGATCACCATGCCGTTCTACCGCCAAATCACCGCTTAAAGTTTGAAAAACAACTTTTGCCGCTTCTTTTTCATGGAAGTTCAAAATAACATAGGCACAGGCTAATGTCGCATGACCGCATAAGTTAATCTCTCCACCGGGGGTGAACCACCGCAGATGATAGCTCCCCCCCTTTTTGACAGCAAAGGCCGTTTCTGAAAGATTGTTTTCAACGGCCATATTTAACATCAATTCCCCGGACGGCCATTGTTCTAAAATGCAAATCGCCGCGGGATTTCCATGAAAAACTTTGTCAGTAAAGGCGTCTATGATATATTGTCTCGTTATAATATATTTATTCCAAATCAACTGCAACTTCGGTTCTGCGCAAAATTTTCAGACGCGGGCCCTGGCATCCATGCAGCTTTTTGCGGGCTTGGCGGTAAATACTTTCCATGCTCCGTATTGCTTTTGTATCTTAACCGTTTATTAAAGCGGGCTCCCCAAAGTCCGGACGTTACTCATAAGCATTCAGGGCGGAGCCGCCGGGAAAAATGAATTGATGGACATGAGTGGTGCTTTTCAGGCTCCATAACCGCAGTTTCAAAATGAAGGCTGGACAGTTGTTGCTGCGTAAGCTTCATCATTGATTGACAAATATGTTCCCGAACCGCACGCATGACTGGCGGAAGGGGGCATTCCGACAGTCATGCGTCGAGGATGGGAAAGAAAGCTATTTGCAGTATTTTTTGATATAGGGCAGCACGGCGTCTGCCCAGATGGCGTAGCCTTTTTCCGTAAAGTGCAGGTTGTCCCTGCTGATGCCGGGGAGCAGTTTGCCGGAGGAGTCCAGAAAGCGCCTGTTGATGTTGGCGTAAGTGGTGCGGGGCAGCTTGCACTGGGCCAGAATGGCGTTGATGCGGTCGTTGTGCTGGCGCAGCTTGTCCTGGGGGCCTGTGCCGCGCGGGAAAATGCCCAGCAGGAGGACGTGGGTGTCCGGGAACCTGACCAGCAGGTGTTCAACGGTACCCAGAATTCCCATGGCCGTTTTTTCCGGGGCTTCCCCTCCTTTGAAATAACCGGTATTGTTGGTGCCGATCATGACGATGCAGAGTTTGGGGTCCGTCTGGGCCGGGATGCCGGAATCCGTGATGCGGTAAATCAGGTTGGTGGTTTGGTCCCCGGAAATGCCGAAATTGCAGGGATGATAGGGGGAGAACGCCTTTTCCCATATTGGTTTTCCTTCCCTTTTCCAGTAGTCCGTAATGGAATCTCCCAGGAAAAGGACGCCGCAGGGGTTGTTCTTTATTTGTTCCACCTGCTGTTCATATTGCTTCCTCCACCATTGGGGCTGTTCCCGTGGCAGCGGAGTCAGAGGGGACGGCGCAGCCGTTGAGAGAAGGGAGGCCAGCAGGGAGAAAGAAAGTATATGTAAGATCTTCATTGGCATTTATTGTATGAACGTTTTCCAAAAACACCACATGAAAGTGGTGGCCTTTTTTGCTGCTGCGGTGTGCGGGCAGCTTTTGCTGCAGGGTGTTCCCCCTTGCCAGATTCCGGGGGGTGGTGTAGCTTGTGGGCGGTATGAGTGAGGTATCCCTGCAGCATGGAATGACGCGCCAGATGGCCGTCTCCCAGTCCATGCAGACAGGGATGCAGATTCTTCAGGCTTCCGCTTTGGAATTAAGGCAGATTATCCGTCAGGCGCTGGAAACCAATCCCATGCTTGATGAGTTGCCGGACGCTTCCCCGGAAGCGCTGGAAGACGGTCCGGACGGGGATGCTTGGAATGAGCGGGAGGACGGGTGGAACGAGTTTACGGCGGAAGGCCGCCTGTCTGGGGACGCGGCCGCCCGCCGTGATTTCATGTATGAATCCGTCGTGGCTCCGGAATCCCTGAAAACCCATTTGATGGATCAGGCGCAGCATTCCGCATTGACGGGCCGCGCCCGGGACGCCCTGTTCCTGCTGATTGACGCTTTGGACGAACGCGGGTTTCTGACGGAGTCTCCGCAGGAGCTGGAAGAGCAGGGGTGTTTCAGCATGCGGGACATGGAGGAAGCTCTGGCTGCGCTGAGGGAAATGGACCCGCCCGGAGTGGGGGCGGCGAATTTAAGGGATTCCCTGCTGATCCAGCTTGAACAGCGCGGTTTGAAGCGTTCGCTTGCTTTCCGCCTGGTCAAGCGCTGCTGGCGGGAACTGGCGGCGCACAAGTATGAGGAAGCCGCACGCCTGCTGGACGTGGAACCGGGGGCCGTGGCGGCGGCTCTGGAGGTGATTAGGAGCCTGACTCCTGATCCAGGGGGAGCCTACGCCCCCGGCGGAAACCCTCATCTGCTGCCTGACGTCATTGTGGAGGAGGGGCCTTCCGGCGTGCTGGAGGTTATCCTCACTTCCGAGTATCTTCCGCGCCTGTCCATGAATGAACGGTATATGGAGTTAATGGCTGAGGGTTCCGGAAGCCGGGAGCTGAGGCAATATCTCCGCAGGGCGTTCCGTGAGGGACAGGAGTTGTTGCGGGCTTTGGATATGAGGCAGGAGACCGTTTTGCGCCTGGCCCGTGTCATTGTGCAGAGGCAGGAGGATTTTTTCAGGTCCGGCCCGTCCCGCCTGAAGGCCATGGGCATGGAAGAAGTGGCGGAGGAGATGGGGGTTCATGTTTCCACGGTTTCCCGGGCGTGCCGGGACAAGTACCTGTTGTGCAGGTGGGGGATGAAAGAATTGAGATCCTTTTTCAGTGCGGGAGTTCCGTCTGAAGGCGGCGTTTCCCCGGACGGGGCGGCTTCCGGAGCCGTGGCTGCCGGCGCCGTCCAGGAGCTGATGCGGCGGCTGATTGCGGAGGAAGATTCTTCCAAACCCCTCAGTGACGCCGGGCTGGCGGCCGCGCTGCGGGAAAAAGGGGTGAACATCGCCCGCAGGACGGTGGCCAAATATCGGGAGCAGATGAAGATACTGCCCGCTTCCCTGCGCCGGGGAATATGACAGTCCCCTATATTTTGAATTGTTTATTAATAATTTAACAATCAATGTATTGTGTCTTTTGTTGATGGGGCGCTTTTTTTGTTTTTCTTTCCGACGGAAGAGGCGGTTGACTGATGCGGCTTTGGTGCTATAGTCCCCGCTTTATCGTGATGCGTACATTTACCTGGCCTATTGCCCTGCTGCTGGCGGGGCTTCTTTTCCAGACAGTGGCGTTTGCCGTGTTGAATACGGTTGTTCCCCTGTGGATGGAGCAATTTGATGCCGCCACCTGGGAGGCAGGGCTGGTGGGGGCTTTCTTTTTTCTCGGGAACCTGGCCGGAACGCTGCTGGCTGGCGGCGTGATTCGCCGGGCCGGGTTCAAAGGAAGTTACCAATATGCGTGCCTTTTATGCGCAGTGTCCACCGTTCTGCTGCCTGTGTTTCCCGGCGTGCCGGCCTGGAGCGGCCTCCGGCTGCTGGCAGGGATCAGCTGCGCCCTGGTCTGGGTGGTGGTGGAAAGCGCCCTGCTGAGGGCCGGAACGCTGCAAACCCGCGGCATTCTGCTGGCTTCCTACATGGTGGTTTATTATCTGGGTACGGTGCTGGGGCAGTTGCTTCTGGGCTGGTTCCCCAGCGATATGCCCCTGATTGTGACGGAAGTCTGCATTTTATCAGTGGCGGGCATGGTTCCGCTGATGTTCGCGCGTCTGGAGCCGGGCAATGGACAGGTTTCATCCTCCTCCCATATAGAGATTCGGACACTGCTGAGACGCCGCAGCGTCTTTCTGGGTGTTGTGGGATGTGTGATTTCCGGCGTGGTATTGGGTACTATTTATTGCCTGATGCCCCTGTTCCTGAAGCACCAGGGAATGGACCACTCTTCCGTGGGATACTGGATGGCCCTGCTGATTGCCGCTGCCATTCTGGGGCAGTGGCCCATGGGGCGGCTGGCGGACAGGTACGGCCGCGCTTTCGTCATGAAATGCCAGTCCCTGCTGGTGGCGGCGGCCTGTGCCGGGCTGATGCTGAAGGGGGGGCTGATGGCTCCCTCCCTGATTGCTCTGGGGCTGGCCGGATTTTCCCTGTACCCTGTTGCCATGGCCTGGGGATGCGAGGAAGCTTCCCGGGATGAACTGGTGACCATGAACCAGCTTCTGCTGTTGAGTTATTCCCTGGGCACGCTGGCCGGCCCTTCCCTGACTTCATTCCTGATGCAGAGGTATTCCGACAATTGGATGCCTATGGTTATTGCGCTGGTGGCCCTTTCCTTCATGCCTGTGCTGATGCTGGGCGGCGGCCACGGAAGGAGAAAGCTGTCCCGGTAACGGGGAGAGAGGGAAACGTCAGGATGCTTTCTCGCCCTGGCCGGCGTTTTTTGCCGGTTCGGGCGCGTCGTTGTCCGCTACCTGGTGGATCATATCCGTCAGTGCCTGCACATATTCTTCTGTACGGGCGTCCGTAACGGGATACCTGCACCGGCAGGAGACCGTGGGAATGCCCAAGGCCGCGTAATGGCGGTCGTTGCCTGTGAGAGCGGAGGGTTCCCGTTGTAAGGTAGTGGGCGCCTGTTCCCAGGATTTGGCGAAGGGGGCGGCGCACTGGCCTGCGAATTTCCTGCCGTGGGAGGTGGTCATGAACAGAACGTCTTCCCGGGTGGATTCCGGCCCCGTCTGTTTTCGTTCCCCGCCGGCATCCAGCTTCTGGGGTTCCAGATTGATCATGCCCAGGATATTGGTTGCCCCGATGCTGCCGCTCAGGGAGCCGGCATGCACGCAGGCTCCGGATGAGATGGATTTCCCCGCGGGTTCCGCTCCATTCGCGTACGCGACAAAATAGATATTGTGATTGGTGGGAATGTCCTTCAGGCCTCGCGCCGTCTCCAGCAGCAGAGCCGTTCCGCTGCCGTTGTTGCGCCGTCCGCTGGAATCATAATTGGCTCCCACGACGATGCTTTGATTGTTGGAATACAGGCCGGGCTTGTAAACCAGGATGTTGTAAATGGCCGCTCCTTTTTTCACGTTTCCTCCGGATACGGGCTGCATGGTGACGGCGTACCCCATGTCCGAGAAATTCCCGGCGATGTATTTGGCGGCGGCTTCCATGGATTTGGGCTGGCTGGCGTTTCTTGCCCCGATGTCTTTTTGCAGGACTTCCGTGTGTTTTTCCATGCGTGCGCCCAGGGTCCGCGGCGTTTCCTGCCCCCCGGAGGAAAACATGGGAAGAAATGTGCAGGAGGAAAGACCGGTGGACAGCAGCAGGAATCCGGAAGACAGGACGGCGGAGGGATGCATGCGGGGCATCATGGCTTTACAGGGTTTCAATATAATGCAGTTCACGGGCAATCTGGGCTGCCAGGGGGATTTTCATGTGGTCCGGCAGGACGCTCCAGGTATAGGTTTCCACTTCCAGATGCGGCTGCGGGCCTTTGCGGGATCGGAGGAAATTGCGTGTTTTCAGGATGAATTCTTCCGTACCTTTCAAGGGTGTTTCCGGTGAAGCGTACAGGGGAATGTGGTAATGGATGCGCCATTGGGAATCCCGCATTTCCTCCGCATAGTCCCGTCCATAGGCCAGGGCATTGGGCAGATCCGGGAAAAGCATGACGCCTTCCCGGTGGAGGATGCTGGTCTGATGGAAATAAACGCCGTCGTCAAACTGCCGGAGGCGTTCCAGGTCTTCCTCCCCGCATATGCGGCATTCCAGGGCGTTGGAGAATTGCACTTTGCAGAGGGCGATGTTGTTTTCCTCCCAGGCGGAGAGGGTGAATTCCGGTTCTTCCCGGAGAATGGCGAAATGGCAGGTATCGTATGTCAGCCCCAGGTGGCGTTCGATAAGTTCGGGACGGCGGGAACGGTTGCGAAGGCCGTTGAAAAAACGGATGGCTCCATCCGTATCGTGAAAATGGCCGAAGGGTTCCGGTTCCAGCCCCAGCTGCATCAGGCGGCCGGTCTGCCTGCCCAGCACATCCAGGAATCCGCTCATGGCGTCCAGCCGGGAAAAGATGCGTTCTTCATCCGCATGAAACCAGCTGTGCGAGGCAGGGAGCGTGCTGACGGTCAGCCTGTCAGCCTGTTCGTCTCCAATGAGTGCCAGAATGCGAAACAGGTTGCAGGTGTATTCAAAACGTTCCGGTGTAGTCCAGTCCGGCTGGAAAACGCGTTCTTTCACGCGCTGCCCGTGGAAATTTCCGTAAGGGAACCCGTTAAGGGTTTCCACGCGCGCGCCCTGGTCTTCCAGCCATGATTTCAGGGTTTCCGCGGCGTGCGGCGTTTCCAGAAGTTCTGCCGCCGCCCTGGCGGACAGGCGCAGGCCGATGCCCAGGGGGAGATTCTTCAGAGGGGAGTCCATCGCCGCAAGTTCCTGCCTGATGCGGGGAACGCAGGTGAAAAGGGCTTCCCTGGTTTCCGCCCAGGATTCGGCGGGATGAATATTGGTGCAGTAGGAAAGCATGGAGGCGTGTGCGATGTAAAGGGAACGGCGGTTCGCTGCGGGATGTTTCCCACGTTTATATACAGCTCAGCGGAGAAAGAAAATTTCACGGAATTCCGCTTTTTGGCGCCATACGGGGGCTTTCCGGACAAGTGAAACGCGTGCAGCGTCTTTCAACTTCTGGAATAGGATGTCGTTGACGCAATAAAAAACAGGCCGCTTGCAAGCTGGGCCTGTTTTTTTGCAAAGAGGGCATTGGCCCCGGCCCGGAAGCCCGCCGTGGAGGCGGAAAAGCTCCGGGCCGGGGAAAGTCGCCGGTTGTTACTGGACGATGCCCAGCGGAGCAGTCGTTTTCCAGTCTCCGCGGGTGAAGTCCGGGAATACCTGGGGCATGCCGCCCTGGGCCACGGAGTATTCGGAAAGCTCGGAGACGGAGGACCAGAAGGCTCCTTCATAAACGTTCTGGTCCATCGGTTCGCCATTGCGGAGGCATTCGATGATGCGGAAGAGCATCACGAAGTCCATGCCGCCGTGACCGCCCATCTTCAGGGCCAGCGGCCCGATTCTCTTCCAGAGCGGGTGGTCGTACTTTTCAAAAATGGGGGCCAGTTTTTCTTTGCCTTCAATCCATTCATGATAATTTCCGTTGCCCAGTTTTTCGCCGGCTACGCGGGTCGGGAAGCCGGCCAGGGTGCCCAGGGTGCCCTGGATAAGGTTCAGGCGGGAGTAGGGGCGCGGACTTGTTTCATCCCATTCCACCAGGACGGTGCGGCCCATGGTGGTCTTGATGATGGAAGTATTCATATCGCCGCAGGCAAAGTCCAGCTTGTTCCACTTGTGGTCCGCCGGGAAATTTTTCCTGGCGTACGCGGCGCGGCCCAGGGCCGGGCTGGAGAAGGAGACGAGCCTGCCGAAGCAGTCGTCCTTGCGGGCCAGATTCATGTACTGGGCAATGGGGCCGAGGCCGTGCGTGGGATACACGTTGCCGTTGCGCTTGGCGTAGTGATAGGTTCTCCAGGAACCGGTGCCGCGTTCCACCTGCTTCATCTGTCCGCGCAGTTCATGGATGTAGGCGGCTTCTCCGTACAGCAGATCGCCAATGACGCCCTGGCGCACCATGTTCAAGTACATGAGTTCTTCACGTCCGTAGTTGACGTTTTCCATCATCATGCAGTGCTTCCTGGTTTCTTCGGAGGTATCCACGATTTCCCAGAGTTCCTTGATGGAGACGGCCATAGGCACTTCCACAAAGGCGTGGGCGCCCATCTTCATCACGTCGCAGGTAACACGGCAGTGCCATTCCCAGCTGGGGCAGACGATGACGGCGTCCGGCTTGACTTCCTTCATCATGCGCTTGTAGTCTTCCGGTCCTTTCGTGAAAATGGGGGGGCGCTTGCCCGTCTTCTTTTCCACGACGTCCGCACTGCGCTTGGCCCAGTCTTCATACAGGTCGCAAATGCCGACAATTTCCGCACCTTCTATAACGGCCATCTGGCCCACGTGCATGGAACCGCGTTCACCCACGCCGACAAAGGCCACACGCACCTTGTCCAGCTTGGGAGCCCTGAAGCCGCCCATGTAGATGGCGCCGGGCTTGCGCGGGGGCCACGTGGTCATGGGGCCGATGTTATTCGGGTCCGGAATGGTGATTTTCCTGGGAGCCAGGGGGGCTACTTCCTGGGCGTTGGCAAAGGAACCGGCAGCAAGGGCGCCAGTGGCCAGGCCCAGGGTCTGAAGGAAACGACGGCGTGATGATGAATTATCCATGGATGGTAATTGTATGAAGGATTTGAATCCCTAGTCTGCCATAAATACTGAGGCTTGAGAAGCTTTCTTTCACAGATGATGAAAAAATGCATTCCTCTGTAAAAACGGAATATCCCTGATTCCTGAAGAGAATCAGGAGGGTATGCCGCCGCCTTTTGAAAATCCCGGATATGAAAAAGCCCCGGTCCTGCCGCAGCGCGGGAAGGACGGGGCCTGTAAGGGCATCATCCGGTTGTGCCGATGTTGCATGCCGTTGCTTGGGAATAAAGCAGGGGAGCGGGCGTATCGCCGCTCCGCGTTCCGAAGGATCGGCCCTGCATCGGAGGACATCCGGAGGGTGTTGTTTGTTGCCGCCGGCGCTGGCTGCCGTTTCCGTTCCCGGAGAAGGGGAAGATCATTCCGTTTCCTGCGGCTTCTATTCAGGGGACCCTGGCAGGGGGCCGCGTGCCGTGGAATCGGGATTATCTTCCCGATCATCCGTAGATGGTCCGGTTATTGCGCCATGCCGGCGGCGGGAAGTTTTGGCGCCGCAAGCCTGGCATAGGCTTCATTCAGAGCCTTGCCCAGCCTGGGGCGGAAAGCGGTGGTGGCAGGCAGCTGGGTGCCTTCCATGCCGCAGGAGCGGAGGATGTCCGGGATGGACGGGGCCAGAGTGCGCTTCATGATGTTCGTGCAGTCTTCCAGGTCCACTCCGTATTTTTCCTCCATCAGGTTCTTGATGCGGTCCGCCATCTTTCTCATCCTCTCAATCTGTTTTCTGGACATGATAGGCTGGATGATTTCATTCGGGTCGGGGACGTAGCCAGTCAGCATTCCAATGGCCCGTTTCAGATCTTCCGGCAATTCCGTTACATTGCCGCTATTAAGGACCTGAGCCAGAACCTGATAACTGCTGGTGGCGTTTTCGTCGTAATCATGAATGCCCGAGGCCAGCGCCACGCCTGCGATGCTCTGCACGTAGCGGGCTACTTCCGGGGAATAATTTCCTTCCACGAAGGTGGAGGGAACGTCATCCGCGTAAGCCTGCATGGCGGCCTGGCAGGCGAGGGAACCGACGGTGCCCGCGCATAGTGTCCTGATGATGAACGAGGTTATTTTCATGATTGAAACTCCGGTTGAAGCTTCCCGACTGGAACGGTCCGGCGAACCGTTTGCAGCAAGTGAGACCGCGCTGACTTCAATTCCGTTCAAAAGTTTTTTGAATGATTAAAATCATGCTTCCGCGCTTTCCGGACCGTTTAAAAGTTGTTGAATAAGGAGCAGGGAGAATGCGTCCGTTTCGCCGGTTCCGGTTATTGACGGGAAATGGAAAAACCGGCGGGAAAAATTTCAGCTCAGCCAAAAAAGCCGTTCTGGTTGATGTTGAGGCTCCTGCGTTCATACTGGCGTTCCCTGCCTTTCCAGAAGAGAGCCGCGTGTTTTCGTCCGATGGAATCCATGTTCATATACCGCGTTCGCAGCTGTCTTCCGTCCCGGTGGCCCATTTCCCATTGAAGAGCGGTATAATCCCGAAAGGCCGCAGCGTGATAGCTGGCGAAGGTATGGCGCAATATGTCCTGCGCCCAAGGGTGGTTTTTGTTCCAGCCCGCCCGTACGCGCACCTCTCTCCATTTCCTTTCCCAGCCTTTCGGGCAAATGAAGGTATCCGGCGGAACGCGCCGGAATGAGCGCAGGAAGCGCAGGGCCACCGGCTGCAGGGTTACCAGCCGGGAGCCTCCCGTTTTGCTGTGCGTTGACGGAATGATCAGTTCCCCATTCTCCAGGCGGAGATGCCGGAACCTTAATCTTCTGACCTCCTGTGGGCGCACTCCCGCGTACAGCATGAGCACGGCCGCCGGCAGGCACGCGCCGTCATATTCCTTTTGTGCGGTTCTGATCAGTCGGCCGCATTCTTCCGGCATCAGGACGGGGATTTTTTTTTCAATGACGGCCGGGGCGAACGTGCCCTCCACGGGGTTTCCTCCTGCCCAGCCCCGGCGGCAGGCAAACGCGCAGATGCCGTGCAGAATCACTCTGGCTTTCCGCATTCCGCCCGGTGTCGGGAAGCGTGACAGGATGGCCCGGCAGTCTTCCGTACGCAGGCTTCTCATCATTTTCCCCTGCAAGGCAGGCCATTCCCTCATCATGCGCGCGCTCACGGAACGTATTTCTCCCAGGGTGCGCGGTCGCCGGTGCGCTCTGGCCTTCAGAGATTCCTCCACGCATGTCTTAAAAGAAACCGTTCTTTTCATCTCCCTCCAGGCCTGAATTCCCAGTTCCACGCATTGTTGCCTTCCCCTGGTTCCTCTTGCCGCTCTGCGGAGCATTTGGGTTGTCAGCATCAACTCCGCGGGGGAAAGGCGCGTTTTTCTTATCCATTGTATCAAAAGCGTTTCTTCTTCCGTCAAGTGCATCTTGTTCATGGATGTAGCATAAGCAACGGATTCCCTATCCGTCGTCAATCCTAAAATGTTGTCTTATTATTATATTGATAATGAATGTTTTATGTTTTGATGAATTTGTCGTCCCACTTCGTGTAAGAGAAAGAAGTCTCCTTTCTGGGCATTTAATAAATGCCTCTTGGCGATTTTGGGCGTAAAAATCAGAGATGAAATATGTTGTTGAGACGCTAGATGTCAGAATTTCAGATTCATGAACATCTATAATTATTTGGAAAGTCGCTCGATTGACGGATAGGGAATCAGCTAGTTTCAAACGGTGAAGAGCATCAAGGAGCTGTGTGTATTGAGGGATGGCGCTTTGGAGGTCAGAGTAGGGGAACAGATTGAGAATTTGGAAGAAGACATACGCGGGACGGACGGGAGAGCTTTTTTTGCTGGAACGTACGTGACGCGCGGGCTGGAAGAGCTGGTACGCAAGGCGGTTGCCCGTCTGGCGGGCCAATCCTCCTGCGCCGGGGTAGTTCTGAAGCAGGCGCTGGGGGGCGGCAAGACGCATTTGATGAAATGCGCGGCTCTTCTGGCGGCGGATCCGGAGTTGAGGCGGGAGGTGATGCCGGGCGTGCCGCATATCAATGACTTTGGCGCCGCCCGGGTGGCGGCGTTCAACGGGAGAAACCGGCCGCCGGGCTTTTTCTGGGGAGAAATCGCGCGGCAGCTGGGCCTTCCGAATGCTTTTACGACGCTGGAAGCTCCGGACTCCGGCGCCTGGAAAAATCTGTTCCGCCGGGCGGGAGGCCCCCTGCTGGTGATGCTGGATGAAATGCCGCCGTACTTTGAATATTACGCCACGCAGCCCTCCGGGAACGGCACCGTGGCGGACATCATTTCCAACGCGTACACCAACATGCTGGTGGCGGCGCGGGAAACGGGGCAGGCGTTCATGATCGTCTCCACGCTGGAAGGGGCGCATGCCCGCGGTTCCCGTTTCATGAACCATGCCCTGCGGGATGCCGTTAATGACGGGGAGAGGCGCATGCTGGATTCCGTCACGCCCGTGGAGCTGGAGGGGAATGAGATTTACGGAATTCTGCGCAGGCGCCTGTTCCGGTCCCTGCCTCCGGAGGAAGTCATTGCCGGAGTGGCGGAAGACTTCCGCCGCAGTCTGGAAGAAGGGGTGAAAGCCGGCGTGCTGGATGCCGCCGCCCTGCAGGACGCGGATTCCATCAGGCAGACGTATCCCTTCCATCCCAGTTTTTCCAAAATCGCGGCGCTGTTCAAGGATAATGAGGGCTTCCAGCAAACGCGGGGCCTGCTGGAGCTGGCCTCCCGCCTGCTCAAATCCATCTGGCAGGGCAGTTCCGGGGACGCGTGCCTGGCGGGCGCCCAGCACTTTGACCCCTCCCTGGCGGATGTCCGGGACAAGTTCCGGGATATTGCCAGATTGGACGGCGCCCTGGCGCGCGACATCTGGAATGAGCAGGGGGACGCCTTCGCGCAGGAGCTGGACCGCAGGAACGGCCATGCCTGCGCCACCCGGGCGGCCATGATGCTGATGATGAGCAGCCTGGCGGAAAACGCCGGGGCGGAAACGGTGCGCGGCCTGGTTCCCCGGGAACTGTTCCGTTACGTGACGGCGCCCGGCGCGGCGGTAGCCCCGTTCCGGGAAGCTCTTGAGGAGCTGCGCGGCCGCGCGTGGTACCTGCATGAGGAAGACGGGCGGCTTTATTTTGACCGCAATGAGAACCTGACCAGCAAACTGGCCAGTTACGCGCGGAACGCTCCGGCCGCCCGCATCCGGGAACTGCTTCGCGAACGGCTTCTGGAAACTTTCGCGCCGGCGGAAAAGCTGGCTTACGCCTCCGTCCTCTGTTTTGAGGCTCCGGACAGGGTGCGCGCCGCCCTGGCGCGCGAGCGCGTGCTGTACATCGCCATGCCGGGGGACGCGCCCACGCCGGAGGCTTGCATGCGTGCCCTGGGGGATTTCCCGGAAAAGAACAACCTGCTGCTCCTCTACGGCTCCCGCGGCATGGGGAATCTGGATGAAGCCGCCCGCCGCGTGTACGCCGCCCGCCGCGCCGCCCAGACTATGGGGAACGGGCATCCCCAGTACGCGGAACTGCAGGAACGCCTGAACAATGACGAACACAGCTGGAACGCCGCCGTCCTGGCCACGTTTGACTCCCTTCATTATTTCCATGGCCCCCGTTTCACGGTGAAAAAACTGGATACCTCCGGGAAAGACAACGGGGAAATCCGCGTCAGAAAGGCGTTGGAGGCTCCCCCCATCAGGCTGTACGCGGATGTGGAAGCCCATGCGGACATGCTCTGTTCCCGGGCGGAAGCCTGCCTGTTCAATCCGGACTCTCCCGTAATTGCCGTTACGGAATTGCGTTCCCGCCTCAAAACGGTGACGGAAATGCCGCTGCTCCCCGCCGGCCCTCAGGGGCTGGATGAGTTGAAACGGCAGGCCTTCCGGCGAGAACGCTGGGAAGACCTGGGCAACGGCTCCATCACCCGCGAGCCGCGTCCCCGCCGCGCTTCCCTGCGGTGGACGCGGGAATACGGTCCGGATGACAGCGGGCTGGTTCGTCTGGCGGTGGATCCCGTGGACGGAGGCCCCTGTCCGGAAATCCATTACGAGGAAGACGGCGCCGTGACGGAGGAGAGCCCCTGCCTGACGTCCGACAGGCTGGAAACCCGCGCCCTGCGGGTGGAATTCCTGGTTAAAGACCCCACGGGCAAATTTGAGACGGGGGACCCCCAATGCTGGCGGAATGAATTGCGCCTGCGCGTCAACCGCAGGCCGGGAACGGGGCTGGCGGAACTGCTGCTGGCTCCCGCGCGCCCGGATATTCCCATCCGCTATACGCTGGACGGCAGCAATCCCAGAGACGGCCTCCTTTATGAAGGTCCGCTGGAGGTAGGCGCCGGGGAGGTCCGGATTGAGGCCTTCGCGGAGCATGAGGGGCTGGAAACCAGAGAAAGTTTTACGCTGCCGGCGGAACGGAAGGGGGGGGCGGTCAGCGATCCCATGGCCGTTTTGAGCCCGGACGCTCCGGCGCGCCTGGATGCCGCCGGGGGGTATAAAAGCCCCGGCGTCAGCGCGGCGAAGGCGCTGGACGTGGCGGAGGAGTGCGGCGTCACCTTCCGGGAGGCGCAGCTGCTCTTCGGGTCCGGGGAGCAGAGCGTCCAGTTGAAGCTGGGGAGGCTGGAGATACCGGCGGGCCGCCTGAAGAGCCTGGCGGCCGCCATCCTCGCGCCTGGAGACGGCGGTAAAACCCTTCTTCCGGATTCCGCCGGCATGGAATTGAGATTCAAGACCTGTCTGGCTCCTGCTGCCCGGGAGCTGGAACGCTTTCTGAAAAATGCCGCCATTGCTTATCAACCTGAAGAATTGAGACAGGATGCCTGAATGGATTGACTTTGGCGCGCCGGCGGCATGCGGCGCTCACCGTTTCCGGTTGGAAATTCCCCAGGCTTCCCGCGCGGCGGTTGCCCTGTATGAGGACATGGGCTTTGCCGGTGACGGCAGCCGCCCGGAGGGCGCCCTGCTGAGGGCGCGGGTGAAGCGTTCCTGCTGGTCCGCCGTCAGCGAGCTGGTGATGCGTGAGTTCAATGAGCGCCTGCAGGCCGGGAAGCAGGCGCCAGGCAGGTGGCGTACGGGCGGCGTGTGGCTGGAGCGCATGCTGGGCCGGGAACTGTGCGTGTTGTGTTGGGCGCTGGAACACGCCGCCTCCGGCGCGGAGGCGCTGCGCATGGCCAACGCATGGCAGGGGTTCCGTCCGGAGGAGCGGCTGTGGCTGTTCGGCAGAACGGCTCGTTTCGCGCCCTTGGCGGACGACTGTCAGCGCGGCTGGCGCAGGGCGCTGGCGCTGATGATGGGAGAGGCCGCTCCCTCCGCGCGCCTCAGGCGGCGGGAGGGAGGCACCGGGCTTGGCGGGGAAGAAGGCGCGCAGATTTTTTTGAAGCTTGAATCTTAATTGTTTGTATCTTTATCACCTGAACCTGAATTCATCCTTATGCTCGCTCCCTTCAGTTTACAGCATGCCCCCTCCCTGATGGAGGTGATTTTTCCCGTGCAGCGCTTGTCCGCGGAAGTGTTTAAAGAAAGACAGTCCGGAAGTGGGCAGACATTGACGCCTTTGGGAAGTTACTGGAAGGGGCGCAAGCCGCTCATTCTGAACAAGGCATGCGTGCTGGGGACGCTGCTGCCCGCCACGGGGGACGATGTGGGGGACCTGCGCCTGTTTGAGCGCCTGATGGGGATGGATCCGCAGGCGCTGCAGGCGCGCCTGCGGGCCGCGCTGCCCCGTTCCCGCGCGCCTTTGGCGGCGGAAATGGCGGAGCGTTACCGGCGCGGGGAACTCAGCTACGCGGATCTGGTACGGGAAGCCAAACGGCCGGAGGAAATGGGGGAGGGGTTTTGGGAGGGCGTCTGGGATGAGGTGAACGCCCGCCTGGGGACGGAGGCACGCTCCTTCCCGGAGCTGGTGGAGCAGCTGGGCGTGGCGCGCTATGGCCGCCGCCCCCGCATGGCGGATCCCTTCAGCGGCAGCGGGCAGATCCCCTTTGAGGCGGCGCGGCTGGGCTGTGACGCGCGCGCGGCGGACCTGAACCCCGTGGCCTGCCTGCTGAGCTGGGGCGCCTTTCATGTGGCGGGCTGCTCCGCGGCGGACGCCGTGCGGCAGGAGAAGGCGCGCCGTGAGCTGGCGCGCGCGCTGGCACGGGAGATGGACGCCCTGGGCGTGGAGCGGGACGGCCGCGGCTGGCGCGGCCGGGCTTACCTGTATTGCCTGGAGGTGCGCTGCCCCCAGTCCGGCTGGATGGTGCCCGTGCTGCCCACGCTGGTGATCAGCGAGGGGCACCGGGTGGTGGCGCGGCTGGTTCCGGACCCCGTCCGCAAGCGGTATGACATTTCCATTGAGTATGTGGACGCGGCCCGGTGGCCGGAGGAGAAGAAACGGGCGGAGGCGCAGGGCACCCTGCCCAGGGCGGAGAAGGGAACGCTGGTTCATTCCCCGGACGGAATTACCGCGTACCGCACCCGGATGAGCACCATCCGCGGGGATTACAGGGATGAACAGGGGAACAACCGCAACCGCCTGCGCCCGTGGGAAAAGGAGGACATCGTCCCCCGCCCGGAGGACATCCTGCAGGAGCGGCTCTACTGCGTGCAGTGGATCCGGGAGACGGAGGAAGCCGGACGGGCGGAATCCCAATTCCGGGCCGTGACGGAGGCGGATCTGGAACGGGAACGCCGGGTGACGGAGTACGTCCGCGCCCATCTGGCGGACTGGGAGGCGGCAGGCCTGCTGCCGGACATGAAGATTGAGGCTGGATATAATACAAATCAACCGATGCGTGAACGCGGCTGGACGCACTGGCGGCATTTGTTTAATCCGCGCCAGTTGCTTGCGGGGGCCATCCTGCGGCGGCATATGACGGCGGAGACGGCTCCCTTCGTGATGAACGCGTTGAACTGGAATGCCCGTTTAAGCGTTTGGAATAAAGGAAGAGATACTGTTCAAAATATTTTTTACAACCAGGCGCTGAACACGCAGAACAATTACGGCTGCCGGGGAAGCGCGTATCTGGGAAATGTGGTGGAGGGGAGAATGAGCCCCTGTCCGCTGCCGGAGGGGGTGGCGGCGGAGGTGCTCAACCTCCCCGCGGAACAGTGGGAGGAGGGATATGATTTCTGCGTCACGGATCCACCCTACGGGGATGCCGTGAATTATGAGGAAATTTATGAATTCTTCATCGCGTGGATGCGGCGGAACCCGCCGGAGGAATTCCGGGGCTGGATCTGGGATTCCCGCCGCGCGCTGGCGGTGAAGGGAACGGGAGAAGGGTTCCGGAAGGGGATGGTCCGGGCGTTCCGCCGGCTGTCGGAAAACATGAGTTCCGGCGGTTCCATCACGCTGATGTTCACGCACAAGAGCGGCGCGCTGTGGGGGGGGCTGGCCTGGATCATCTGGGCGGCGGGGCTGCGGGTGACCGCCTCCTGGTACGTGGTGACGGAGACGGACTGCGCCCTGCGCACCGGGGCGAACGTGACGGGGACGGTGCTGCTGACGCTGCGGCGCGCCGCCGGGGAACATCGGGCCTGGCGGGATGAGCTGGAATATGAGCTGCAGGAAGAAGTGCGCGCCCAGGTGGAGCGCATGAACGGGCAGAACAGCCGCCTGGCGGGGGAGGAAAGCGGCGGCCTGTACCAGCCGGTGGATTTCCAGATGGCGGCTTATACGGCGGCCATGCGCGTGCTGACGGGCTGTGACGTCATTGACGGCGTGGAGATGCGGCGTGAGGCGGAAGCGCCCGGCGTCCGCGCGGTGGCCATGGTGGATGCGTTGATCCGCTACGCGCAGGATGTGGCGGAGGAATTGCTGCGCCCTGCCGGGCTGCCCGCCGCGCTGGAACGCGGCTGGAACATGCTGAACGCCGCGGAGCGCTTTTACCTGAAGACGGCCGCCCTGGAACGGGAAGGCCCCCAAAAGCTGGACATGTACACCAACATGGCCCGCGCGCTGCGCGTGGCGGGCCATGAACGCCTGATGAGCGCGGAATCCCGCGCCAATAACGCCCGCCTGAAGCTGTCAGATGAACTGGGTAGCGGCGACCGCGACCCGGAGGATGAATGGGGCGGTTCCCCCCTGCGCGCCCTGTTGAACGCCATGCGCCTGCTGCGGCAGGGAGAAGAGGCGGAACAGGTTCTGGCGGCGCTGGCGGAAGACTGCCGCGGCCGTTACGCCCTGCTGCGGGAGACGCTGGCGGGCATGGCGGAATTCCTGGCGCGGGCGCGCGGCGGCAGGGCGGACAAAGGCGGGTTTACCCCGCAAAAGGAGGCGGAATGCGCCCGCGTGCTGGCGGAGGCGCTGCGCGCGCACCGGGCCTGACGGGGGAGGGAAAAACTGACGGAAAACGATGAGCCTGCAACGCTACAGTTCCCGCACGGCGGATTTGCACGGGGATTTTCTGGCGGAGGCGCTGAAGGGCGCCCGCCGCTACCTGCGCATTGCCGGGTATTTCCGCAGTTCCGTTTTTGAGGTGGCCGGAGAGGCGCTGGAAGCCGTGCCGGAGGTGAAAATACTGTGCAATTCCGACCTGGACGCGGCGGATCTGATGGCGGCGGGGGGAGAGGCGGAGCTGAAAGCCCGCTGGAATGAGGAAGACCCCGGCATGGCCTCCCTGCTGCGCCGGGAGCAGTACCGCCGGCTGGCGCGGATGCTGGAGCAGGGGAACTTGGAAATACGGCTGGTTCCTGGAGAAAAAATGTTCCTGCACGGCAAGGCGGGCTGCATCTCCTACTCTCCGGAATCCGGGCGGCCCCGCCGCGCTTTTGTGGGTTCCGTCAATGAAAGCCTGAACGGCTGGAAGAGGAATTATGAACTGCTGTGGTCTGATGACGGAGAGGAGAGCGCGGACTGGGTGGAACGGGAGTTTTTTGCCCTGTGGAACACGGCCGTGCCTTTGCCGGAGGCGATCAGGCAGGAGGTGTTCCGTCTGGCGCGGCGGGAGGAAATTCCCCTGGCGGAGGCAAGACGGACGCCGGAGTCCATGCCGCGGGCCGCCCTGGCGGAGGCGCCGATCTACCGCGGCGGCGAGCAGCTCCAGCCCTGGCAAAGGGCATTCGTGGTCCGTTTTTTGCAGGACCGCCGCAGGTTCGGCAAGGCCCGCCTGCTGCTGGCGGATGAAGTGGGCGTGGGCAAAACCCTCTCCATGGCGGGGAGCGCCGTGGTCAGCGCCCTGCTGGGGGACGGCCCCGTGCTGATTCTTTCCCCCTCTACGCTGACGTTTCAATGGCAGGTGGAAATGAAGGACAGGCTGGGCGTGCCCTCCGCCGTGTGGTCTTCCGTGGAAAAAGCGTGGGTGAGCGTGGACGGCCGCATGTTATCCCCCCGGAAGGATCTGAAGAGCATCGGCCGCTGCCCGTGCCGCATCGGCATTGTGTCCACCGGGATTATCATGCACCAGTATGACGCGGGGACGAAAAAGTTTACCCGTGAGAGCGAGGTGTTGCTGAACGGGGTGTACGGCCTGGTGATTCTGGATGAGGCGCACCGGGCCCGGGCGCAGGGGACGGAACAGCGCAGAAAGAAAAACAACCTGCTGCGCTTCATGGAGCGCGCGGGGCGCAGAACCCGGCACATGATTCTGGGCACCGCCACGCCGATCCAGACCCAGGTGCGGGAACTGTGGGATTTGCTGGAGACCCTGGGCGGGGATGCCCCCCATGTGCTGGGGGATGCCCTGTCCCCATGGCGCGATATGGAGCGCGCCCTGCCGCTGGTGACGGGAGAGGCGGGCGCTGACGGCATGAGGGAGGAGGAACGGTGGCAATGGCTGTGCAATCCCATGCCGCCCCGTTTTGAGGATCCTGCCCTGGATGACTTGAGAGATGCCGCCGGAGAGGATGACGGGTGTTTTGTCTCCCGCGCGCTGTACAGGGATCTGGCCGGGGCTTATGAGTTCCGTTCCGCCCTGGACGCCTGCGCCGGGAGGGATTGGTTCAAATTCCACAATCCCGTGTTGAGGTGCACCGTGTTGCGCAAACGTTCCATGCTGGAAGAGAAGGGGCTGCTGGTTCGGGTGGGGGTGCGCCTGCATCCGCTGGGAACGGACGCTGACGCCGGGAGGAAATACGGGTATCATTTCAATGGGCTGGCCTTGCCGACCCAGCCTTCCTTTGACGAAGCTTATGCGGCCGCAGAGGAATTTTGCCGTCTGCTGGCGGCGCGCACGCCGTCCGCGGGATTTATGAAATCACTGCTGTTGAAGCGCATCTGTTCCAGCTACGAGGCCGGGCGTTCTACTGCGGAAAAATTGCTGGGCCGCGGCTCCATGGAAGAGGATTGGGCGGAAGGGGAGGATGACGAAGAGGAAATGCGGGAAAGTTTTTTAAGCAATCTTTCCCCGGCGGAAGAAGCCTGCCTGAAAACAGTGAGCCGCCTGCTGGAGCAGGAAAGCGCCCGGGATAAAAAACTGGAGACAATCAGGTGGTTCCTGACGGAGTTCCGAACGGACGGAAAAAACTGGCTGGAACATGGCTGCATCATTTTCAGCCAGTATTATGATACCGCCGCCCATGTAGCCGGCTGGCTGGCGGCGGAATTGGGCGATGAGCCGGTAGCCCTGTACGCCGGGGTGGGGCGCAGCCGCCTGTTCCTGGGCCATTCTTCCGCCGCGGAAGAGCGGGAACCGATTAAGCGCGCCGTGAAGAACCGGGAAATCCGCGTCGTGGTAGCTACGGACGCCGCCTGTGAAGGGTTGAACCTCCAGACTCTGGGAACGCTGATTAATTGCGATTTGCCGTGGAATCCGTCCCGCATGGAGCAGCGGCTGGGGCGCATCAAGCGGTTCGGGCAGAGCAGGGAGTGCGTGGATATGCTCAATCTGGTTTACCGGGGAACGCTGGATGAACGTATTTATTCCGTTTTGTCCGAACGCATGAAGAATATTTACGATTTGTTCGGGTCTTTGCCGGAGACGATTGATGACGCGTGGATAGATGAGCAGGAATCCCTTCAGGAGCGGCTGGATAAATACGTTCACGAACGTGACGAGGCGCGGAACGCTTTCACGCTGACGTATGATGACCGCCTGGATCCGGAAGCGGACCAGTGGGAGGAATGTTCCCGGGTGTTATCCCGGAGGGATATTGAGGAAGAAATGAACAAAGGGTGGTAAAGGACGTATGCCCTCCTATTTCAGGAATTTGCGGGCGCCCGCGCAGTAAACGGCTCCGGAATAAACGGTCAGGATGACGGAGCCCCACAGCGTAACCTGGTACAGCAAGTTGGATGCGCCGGAACCGTGCCACAGGCAGAGCGCGGCCAGCCGGTCCGCGATGGAGGGCAGGTATTCCGGCGTATGCGTCCATGTCAGGGCCAGCAGGCAGGCGATGCAGAAGGCCAGCTGGAATGCGGTTTTCCATTTGCCGGACGTTCCCGCAGGGATGATGACGCCATGATCCTGCGCAATCTGGCGCAGTCCGGTGACCAGGAATTCCCTGCTGATGATGAGAATGGTAATCCAGGCGGGGCAGAGCCCTTCCCCCGTCAGGTAAATGAAGGCGGCGGAGACGGCTATTTTATCCGCCAGAGGATCAATCAGCTTGCCGAAGGTAGTGACCTGGTTCAGGCGGCGGGCCAGGTAGCCGTCCAGCCAGTCCGTGCAGGCAGCCAGAATGAACGTGACCAGGGCGGCCAGGTATCCCCAGGAATACTGGTCCGCGACGCTGACTGCTGCCGTAAAGACGACTACCAGGGCAATACGCGTCAGGGTAATGGCATTGGGCAGGTTCAGCATACGCGGTTTATTAGGGGGCAGATGGCAGCCTGTAGCAAGCTTTTTTGCTGGATTCGGGAATGAAATTTCCGGAAAACGGCGCACGGAAAAAGTGAAGGGAATGTGAAGATACAGGCAGCCGGACGCATGATGCGTGCGCTTCAGTTTTTGCTTCCCGTTCCCGTTGTTTTGCGGCAATTAATTTCCAATCATTTTGTAGAAGTCTTCCTCGGAAATGACGGGCACGCCCAGCTTGAGGGCCTTGTCCCGCTTGGAGCCTCCTCCGCTGCCTGCCAGGAGGAAGGATGTGGATTTGGAGATGGCCCCGGTAGCTTTTCCTCCGTGGGAGGCGATAAGCTGTTCAAAGTAGTCCCGCGGATGGCTGAGCGTTCCCGTAATGACGAAGGTTTTTCCGGACAGGGATCCCGCCGGGATTTCCAGAAAGTTGGCCCGGTAGGACTGGGACTGGGGATTGATGCCCAATCCGTTCAGGACGTCCATGGTGTGATTCCCTGCTGCGGAGGCGAAAAAGCTTTGGAGGGATTTGGCCGCCGCCACGCCTATTTCGGAGCCATAGCTGAATTTGGCCGTGTTTTTACGCAGGTAGCCCGTTGCCAGATAGGGCGCGGTCAGGCGGTCGATTTCCTCCATCAGTTCCTGGTGGCGTTCCTGTACCGCTTCTGCAGAAAGCGCGCCTTCCTTCACCGCCTTTTTGTTGCCGCGGGTGTTGGGGTTGGTTTTGGCGGCCTTTTCCATCAGTTCATCCAGGCGGACGATGTCCCGGAGGTAGGGAGAATCCGCCACATGCTTCAGGTCGGGATGCGTGTCCGCCAGCGCCTTGGCGACAACTTCCCCCACCAGAGGAATGCCGAAGGCGATGAGCCAGCGTTCCAGCGGAAGCCCTCGCGCGTTTTGCAGGGCGTCCAGCGCTTTCCGGGCATTTTTTTCCCCATAGCGGCGCGGTTCCTCCGGCGTGCCCAGGTTCAGGTTGGCGAGCTGGTCCGTAGTCAGGGAGAAAAGGTCCAGCGCAGAGGATGCCAGACCGGAGCTTCTCAGCGCTTCCGCCACGGAAGAGCCGATGCTCTCCACATCCAGAGCGGAACGGGAACAGAAGTGGGTGATGCCCGTCACGGCCTGCGCGGGGCAGGTGAAGTTGGTGCAGCGCCAGGCTACTTTCCCTTCTTCCTTCATGATGGGATTGCCGCAGGCGGGGCACAGACCCTGCGTGGCTTCCAGAATGCTGTAGGGCCTGGCGTCCGCCGGGCGTTTGGAGAGGTTCACTTTCAGAACGGCGGGGATGATTTCCCCCGCCTTTTCCACCAGCACCGTATCTCCGATGCGGACGTCCTTCCGGTCAATTTCATCCTGGTTGTGGAGGGTGGCCCGCGCTACCGTAGAACCGGACAGAAGCACAGGCTGCAATTCCGCCACAGGCGTCAGCACCCCGGTGCGTCCTACCTGCACGATAATATTCAGCAGGGTGGTTTCCTTCTGTTCCGGGGGGAATTTATACGCCGCCGCCCAGCGGGGCGCGCGCGCCGTAGTGCCCAGCGCTTCCCGCGTAGCCATGGAACTGATTTTAATAACGGCTCCGTCCGTGCCGTAGGGGAGCGTATGGCGGAGGCTGTCAATATCCCGCACGGCCTGGCGGGTGGATTCCAGGCTGTCCGTGTAATACACCGGTTCATTGCAGGGGATGCCGCAATGGCGGAGCATGTCCCAGAAGCCTTTTGCGTCCCTGAGTTCCGGGCCTTCATACGCGCCCAGTCCATGGGCCAGGAAGGCCAGCGGACGGGCGGCCACCTGCCGGGGGTCCAGCTGCTTGAGGGTTCCGGCGGTGGCGTTGCGCGGGTTGGCGAAGGCGGGGAGCCCGTCGGCGTCCCGTTCTTCGTTCAGTTTGGCGAAGGCTTCATTGGGCATGAAGACTTCCCCGCGCACTTCCAGCACGGGCGGCGCGCCGGGAGGGAGAGTGAGGGGGACGCTGCGGATGGTGCGTACGTTGGCCGTTACGTCGTCCCCAACGTCTCCGTCTCCGCGCGTGGCCGCGTAAGCCAGCTTCCCGCCGCGGTACATGATGGAAAGGGCCACTCCGTCAATCTTGGGTTCCACGGAGACGGGAACTTTCTCCGTTTGCAGCGCCCTGGCCAGCTTATGGTAGAATTCCGCCAGTTCTTCATCCGGCACGGGGGCGTCCCGTTGCTCAAAAATGTCGTCAATGGACAACATGGGCACCGCATGCCTGATCTGGTTGAAGCCCTGGAGGGGGGCGCCGCCTACGCGGCGCGTGGGGGAGTCCGGATCCGCCAGTTCGGGGTGGGCTTCTTCCAGTTTTTCCAGCTCCAGGAACAGGGCGTCATATTCCGCGTCGGAAATCTCCGGTTCCGCCTGTTCGTAATACAGACGGTTGTGGCGGCGCAGTTCGGCACGCAGGTAGTCTATGCGGCGGGGAGCGGTTTCCTCCGCGTTTCCGGGGTGGCCGGCGCCGGCGTTTTCCCGCGCCTCCCCAGCCCGGGATGCCGTTTCATTCGTTGCCTGCTGTGAAGGCTGTTTGCCGGCTGCCAGGGAAAAAAGGTCTTCCTCCATAGGACAAATGAGTGGGAACAATGGCTATTTGCTCAGTTTGATGACGGAACAGGGTGTTTTGGAATGTTCATGAGCCTTGAACAGAACCGTTCCGTTGACGACGGGAAGGACGGTGTTGTCCCCCAAAAGCAATGCTTTGGAATAGCCGGCGGGCAGGGTGATGGCCGTTCCCTCATCATCTTCATAACCGGTGGCGTCCAGCGGCTGCATGCGGGCGTGTTCCGCGCCCGCCGTCAGTTCTTTCATGGTTCCTTCGCTGGGCGGCTGGGCCGCTCCCTTGTCCGGCGGCGGAATCAGGAAGACGAAGATATCCCCCTGCCGATTGATGGAGGCCGGCTGGTCCAGTTGAATGAATGCCCGTGTGCCGTACACGGCTTCACCGTTGATGTTGAGCCACCGGCCTACGCCGCGCATGGTGGCGGCCACTTTTTCCGGAATGGTGCCGTCTGCCATGGGATTGACGTTCAACAGAAGATTGCCTCCCTTGGTAACGCATTCCACCAGTTTTTCAATGATGGTTTCCGGGGACTTGATGTTGGTGTCGTAGCGGTTGTAGCCCCATTTGTCGCTCACCGTCATGCAGGATTCCCAGTCCACGCCGGGATATCCGCGCCGGGGGATGAAGCGTTCCGGAGTAATATAGTCCCCGCAGCGCAGGTCCAGCGTTCCGGCCTGGTCCTTGTTCAGGCCGGAATAGGCGTACAGGCGGTTGTTCATGATGACGCCGGGATTGATGGAGCGCACCATGTCCATCAGTTCCGGCGCTTTCCAGCCTTTGGCCCCCTCCATGGCCCCCTGGGAGTAGTCCCACCACATGATATCGATGGGCGCGTAACGGGTCATCAGCTCCCGGACCTGGGCGTGCAGGTATTTCTGGTAGGCGGCGTGGTCGCGGGGAATGTTTTTCCTGTTAAGCATGGCCGCCTGCCCCGCAGGGTAGCAGAGATCCGGGCAGATGGTGTTGTCATAAGACGGGTGGTGCCAGTCAATGACGGAGTGGTAGAGGCCCACTTTCAGGCCGCGCCTGCGGCAGGAGTCCACATATTCGCGAATGATGTCCCTGTTCACGGCGCTTTTGGCGTCGTAATCCGTCAAGGCGCTGTCAAACAGGCCGAAGCCTTCATGGTGCTTGCTGGTGAGCACTATATATTGACACCCCGCATCCCGGGCGAGCTGGGCCCATTCTTCCGTCAGTCCTTCCCTGGGCTTGAACAGGGGCAGGGCTTCCGCGGCGTAGGTGTCCGTATCCACTTCCACGTTTTTTTGAATCCATTCGGAACCTCCGGGCCTGCCTTTCCATTCCCCGGCCAGTCCGGAATACAGGCCGTAGTGGATGAACATGCCGAATTTGGCGTCCCTCCACCATTCCATGCGCCGGTTACGTTCCTCCGCCGTTTCTCTGACTGCGGCATGGTTGGCATCCGCGGGGAGGGGGAGTCCGGGCGCGGCTGCCGAAAATTCCGCGGGAACGGTGGCCGGGGAGTTCTGCTTTGTTCCACCGCCGCGCAGCCGGGCCGCGAACTGTTCGTCCAGGGCCAGAGAGGGCTGCCCGTTTTCCGTAATGATTTTAGTGACGGACTGCTGGGCTGGGGCGGGAAGCCCCAGAGTGACGGCTAGGGCGGCAATCGTGGCTATGTTCATGGTTGTTCAGGATGGTGTGAGGCTGGGGGGAAAGCTGAACCGGCTTAAATGACGTCCGTATCCGCGTAGCTGCCCAGAATTTTCAGCATGGAACAGTGCTGTTCCAGCTCCGGAAGGGTTTCCCGGAGGGGGGATTCCTGAATGTGGCCGGCGGCGTCTATGTAGAAGACGTATTCCCAGTTGATGACTTTGGACGGGCGGGATTCAATGCGTATCAGGTTATTGTTGTGCCGCTGGAAGCAGTTGACCACTTCCGCCAGGGTGCCGGGCTTGTGCTGGATGCGGATGAGCAGGGAGGTGCGGTCCCTGCCGCTGGGCTGCGTTTCCTGGCGTCCGATGACGGCAAAACGGGTGGTGTTGCAGGACTGGTCCTGAACGTCTTCTTCCAAGATGTTCAGGCCGAACAATTCCGCGGCCAGCGGGCAGCCTAGGGACGCCGCGCCCATGGCGGCGTTCTCCTTGGCAAGAATGCTGGCTTTCGTAGTGGAGGACGTTTCCACGAGTTCCGCGTTCGGGAAGTGCCGCTGGATCCAGTTCCTCGTCTGGCCGAGGACCTGGGGGTGGGAATACAGGATGCGGATGTGTTCCCGCGGAATATCCGCCATCAGGCTGTTGCGGATGTTCAGATTGATCTGGGCGCAGATTTTGAGGGGTGAGGTGACGAAAAGATCCATCACGGCGGTGACGGAGCCTTCCGAAGAATTTTCCACGGGAACTACGCCGTACTGGGCCTTTCCCCGGTCCACCATGTCAAACACGTCCTTGAAGCTCTGGCACGGAATGAGTTCGCAGCTTTTTCCGAACTGCTTGAGAGCCGCCTGATGGCTCCAGGTCCCTTTGGGGCCCAGGTAAGCAATGGTCAAGCCGCCTTCCAGGAAGAAGGAGCAGGAGATGATTTCACGGTAAATAGCCTGGAGGGAGGCTTCCGGCAGCACGCCCGCATTCAGGCGGTTCAGTTTGTTGAGCAGGACCGTTTCCCGTTCGGGAACGAAGATGGGGGAATTTTTTTCCTTTTTAATGCGGCCGACTTCATGCACCCATTCGGCGCGTTTTTTTAACAGCTCTACAATCCGGGCGTCCACCTCGTCAATAGCCAGGCGCGCCTTTGTCAGGGCGATGGTCTGTTCATCCGTGTTTCCGCTTTTTTGCTGCCTGGGGGGATTGTCCGGAGAGTCGTCCTCCCCGTGGTGCGTGGTCTCCATAATCTGGTTGAAAGCTGTCTGGGTTTAAGCTGGTGCAGGGTAACTGCTGCATGCGGGTAAATCAAGATTAAAGCTCCTGATGCTGCCCGGAAACGGTGCGGCCCGGAGCAATGAGGGAAACGGGAATTTTCCGCTCACGGGAAAAAGAAGATGAAGAGAATCTTCGTTCTGATGGAATTCAAGCGGGCAGGAAAGAATGAGACGAAAATAGAATTGCCGAGCGAAGAGAAAGTTTTTTTGTGCCCTTTCCATTAAAAACTTGTTTTTGGAATAAAAAAAAGTATGAAATAAAGCATGAGATATCATTCCCTCTATGCTTTTTGTATCGGCGTTTTGCTCTCTTCCTCTCCGGCTTTTTCCGGCTCTGTCTGGACCTGCGGTGTAACTCAGGAATCCGGATGGAGCGATTTCAACAAATCGTGGAATGGAGATTCCTACTTGTGCTGGGCCGCTTCCGCTTCCAACCTCATCAATTGGTGGTAAGCGAATAGCGCCTATGTCTCCTGCGCGAATGACGGGACTCCCACCGGGGAGAATATCTTCCAAACCTATGTTGATTCCTTTGAGAATCAGGGGGGGAATGCCCTGTATGCCTGGGAATGGTGGTATGAGGGAAGTTATCAGCCTTATGATTATGAACTGGGGGACAGCTGGTCAATGCCGAAGACTCAGGATTCGGCAACATGGGGGGGAGGGTATTACTCACCGAGGCTGCATCAGCAAAATATTTCGTATTGGGATGATATGATGACGGGAACGAAAAGCAGCCTCCCGTCCGGGTACAGCGCGTTTTCCGCTTATTGTTCCGATTTTATCGTTTCTTCCTTAAAATCCAGCTATGGGGTGAGTCTTGGTATTTCAGCGGATAATGCCATGGGGCACGCGATTACTCTCTGGGGCGTCGATACTGATGACGAGACGGGACTGCTCACGAAAATCTATTTTACGGATTCCGATGATAATACGACCGCATTGCGTTGCTGTTCCTTGACTGAAACAGACGGTTATCTTTATATGGACGGATACCACTCGTCTCTGAATTACTGCATTGACTCCGCTTATGGGCTGAGCTTGGTTGAAGCGATTCCCGAGCCGACCTCTTCTTCACTCCTTCTTGCGTGCGGCAGCCTGTTGTTCCTACGCAGGAAGCGTGGAGGCATTTCTGATATTCCCTGACTTGGGGCGCTCGTGCGTCAGCCTTGTTCGGAATGTCCCTTCCCGGGTGGCGGAATGGCTCCGTAAAGTCCGTTGGGGAAGAGTTGGAGCCACGGGGTGTATTCCGGCGGGACGGGCGCTTCGAAATCCATGCGCTTTCCCGTGCGCGGGTGGTCGAAGCCCAGCCGCCACGCGTGGAGCATGAGCCTGCCGGGTTTTGCCTTTTGCCGGGCGGGTTTGGCGTAAATGGGGTCCCCGATGAGCGGATGGCCCAGATGGAGCATGTGCACGCGTATCTGGTGGGTTCTGCCCGTGTGCAACGTGCACAGAACCAGGGAGGAGTCCGTGGACGGGTCCGCGCAGAGCAAATCGTAGTCCGTAATGGCGGCTTTCCCGGAACCGGGATTGACTACTGCCATTTTCAGGCGATTGAAGGGATGGCGGCCGATATGGGTGAAGACCGTGCCGGAACTTTGGGAAGGAATGCCCTGGACGACGGCCAGATAACGCTTTTCCGTGCTTCGGGCCGCGAACTGCGCCGTCAGGGATTGATGGGCGGCGTCATTTTTTGCGATGACCAGGCAGCCGGAGGTGTCCTTGTCCAGGCGGTGGACGATGCCTGGGCGTTCCACTCCGCCGATGCCGGAGAGGTCCCCGCAGTGGTGGAGCAGGGCGTTTACGATGGTGCCGTCCGGGTTGCCGGCCGCGGGATGCACGACCATGCCGCTTTCCTTGTTGATGACTACCACGTCTTCATCTTCATACAGGATGTCCAGGGGGATATCCTGAGGCTGGGCTTCCGCCGGTTCCGGTTCCGGAATGCGGACGGTGATGGAATCACCGCGGGAGACGGGGTTTTTAGGCTTGGCGGGAGAGCCGTTGACCAACACATCCCCGCTTTTGATCAGGCTCTGGATCCTGGAGCGGGAAAGCTCCGGAAGGTGGGCGGCAAGGTATTGATCCAGGCGGATTTTCCCGTCGGCGTCGTCCGTAGTCAGATTCATGTTCCGTGGCGTTTGGTCAATGGCTGTAGGCGGAGGGAGGCAGGTCAATAAAGGTATAATCCAGCCCGTAAACATCCTTGAGAAGAAGCCCCAGGGCCTTTACGCCGAACGTCTCCGTAAAGTAGTGGCCGCCGAAGACCAGATTGACGCCCAGTTCCTGGGCCAGGGGGATGTTCCAGTGGGAGCCTTCCCCGGTCACGTAGGTGCGGCAGCCGAGGGCCGCTGCCTGGGCAAGATCGTCTCCCGCGCCTCCGGTACAGATGAAGACATCTCCGGCCGGAGCCTCCGGGGAATCTTTCCAGAAGGCCTGCACGGGCGCACCGAGGACGATTTCCAGTTTTTGCTCCAATTCCGCGCATGTACCTGGAAATTCTCCGTGCGTACCGAGGGAAACGCCGTGGTAGTCCAGCCCATCATGGGAACATGGCTGGAGGCCGCAGGCCTTCGCCAGCAGGGCATTGTTGCCGTATGCGGGGTGGACGTCCAGAGGAAGGTGGGCGGCGTAAATCGCCAGGTTCCCGTCCATGGCGGCTTTCAGCTTCCGGTAGGCGATGCCGGTAATGGGCTGCATGGGCTGCCAGAAAATGCCGTGGTGAAGAAGGAGCAGGTCCGCACCTGTTTCCAAGGCCGCATGAATGGCCTTTTCTGAGCCGTCCACGGCGGCGGCCACCTTGGAAACGGTGCCCCCGTTTTCCAGTTGAAGGCCGTTCAGGGCGCGGGGGGCGTCCGGAATGGAATTCACGGAGAGGATTCCGTCCAGAAAGGAGATGGCGGTGTGCAGCTCAATCTTGCTCATGCGGGAGGAGTGGTTAGTTGTCTTCCGAAAGGCTGGCGCCGAGCAGACGTACGGCGTCCATGTTCAGAATAAAATAATTCGGGGTTGTATTTACTCTGCCGTAATAAAATCTGCTGTATCCGGCCTCTCCCGCCGGGGCGATTTCCAGCGTGATGACTTTGTCCTCCGTTTCCGGTTCCGGGGCAAAGGTAATGTCGCTGGAACCGGATTGGGCCTGCACGGGGGCCGCCTCCTTGTAAGACTGGAGGATGAGTTTCAGGCGGAAAACGGGATTTTTCAGGGCTTCATGCGCTGTGGCGTCCGTATAGGGGAGCCAGGCGCTCACCTCCATTTTTTCCAGTTCATCCAGATAGCGGTTGGCTCGGTTCGGGTTGATATTCAAGGTTTCATCCTTCCCGTCTTTGGAGGCTGTCCAAGAATCGTCCAGACGGTCGAATTTCAGAACCAGGGGGCCTCCGGAACCGATGCGTTCCAGTTGCATTTCTCTGAGGTCAAACCTGCTGAAGGAAAAAAGCCTCTTTTTTTTCCAGGCCAGTGCATCCGTCAGCAAATCCTTCATGTAGGCGTTGTCCAGTATGGCGACGGTGGGTTTTCCGGCCTGGCGGGCATACCAGGAACCGTCCGCACCCTTGGAGAAAAACACCGTCACGGGGGGGCGTGGCTCTTCACCGGGCTTGGGCAGAAGGGACATGGTGAGCGTCATTCTGGGATTATCCAGCCCGTACACGGAAAGGTCCGTAACTTTGTCCGAAGCGAAGCCGGCCACTTTTCCCTGTTTAACGGTTTTCAGCAGAGAAATGAGATGCTCCGGATTAGCTTCCTGGTAACGGGCGCCCTCTGCCGTGTACAGCCAGGTGGGCTTGATGCCTTTTTTCTCATCCCCCTGAATGAAGCGGGCGATGGTAGGGTAATCCTGAAAACTTTTACGGATGGAAAGGCCGGTAATCTTGTAATCCCCGATGTCCGTCAATTGCTTGGAACGCAGAAGGCCCAGATCCAGCGGAATATTGCGTACGCCGGGAACTTCCTTGTTGGTTTCCGTCGTTTGCGCCAATTCAAAGACGGCCTTACGGTCGGAAACGGTGGCTTTGACCAGTTCGGACAGGCTTCCGTTGTCCGAGGGAGGATAAATCCGGAGCGTGACGGGCTGTTCCTCCATTTGCAGGGATTTGCCGTCTTCTGAAAGACGGCCTGTGAAATTCCTGATGGAAACGGAGGTGATCTGATCATCCGTCATGTCCGGTACGCTTGTTTCCTCCGGGTTGTACACGCGAACGGCGGTCAGCTTTTGGAGCGTGCCCAGCAGCACATCCATCATGGCCGGGTCCGTATCCAGAGAAAGGGGATACGTGATTTTCCAGGGAGAGCCGGGAGTCTCGCGTTTCAGGGCGATGCGCTGGCCCCGGTTGTTGATTTCAATGGAGGCGGGCATGGCCGGATGCAGGAGCAGGGGACGATGGTCCCGAAGCTGGCGGATACCGGATTTGAACAGAGGAAGGATGTTGCCGGTGCCCACCAGAATGCGGGTGTCCCGTCCGTAGAAATCCGTCTGCATATAGGTGGTGTCATCCGTGGTCTTGTTCTCCGGATCGTCCACCAGCCAGGGCGCCGCGGAACCCAGCGTATAGCGCGCTACGGTGGAGGAACGCTTTCCGTCGTCGCTCATTTCCTTGAGAGTGATGGTAACGGGGGTGGTCTTTACGCCGAATTCCTTCAGGGAAGCGGAATCAATTTTGTGCAGAGGCAGCGCGTCCACAATGCTGGTGGAATACGTGTACTGGAGAATGGCCGCCGCCGCGCGAGGGTCCATACGGTCGTTCCAGGGTTTTTCGCACCACCAGACGCCGTTGGGCTTACGGCGGAATTCCGCGACATCCCCCACGCAATTGATGCGCATCCAGGAAACCTCGTTCATTTCTTCCCGGGTGTATGGGAAAAGCCGTTCTCCGGAACTGAAGGCGGTGCGCCCGATGATGCGGGACAGGTTGCTGTCAATGGTGAGGAGCACCGCCGCGCCGACAGAAGCGAGGGTGATGAGGATGAGAAGGATAAAGCGGAATGTGCGCATGTGCTTCCGGTAATGGGCGTGGATGGGGTTAATGACGGCGAGTGTTCCAGATAATCAGGGCGATCAGCAGCGCCAGCAGGGGAAGGCCGATATTCGTCAGGAGTTCCAAAACGCCCAGGGCGTTGCGGTCCAGATTCAGCTTGACGGTCAGGTCATGGCGAGAACCGAGGCCGCGCAATTCTTCACGGTCCGTCATCCAGCCGATCAGCGTGCGCATGAAATCCCTCTGCTCCGGTTTGATTTGCCGGGGCTGAAGCAGGTCCGTATTGCCAAGCAGAACCAGGCGTCCGGTAGTCTTGTTCTGGTTCACGTCTCCGGCATTCCCCCGGATAAGGGCCGCGCCGATCATCAGAGGCCCCGGATTGTCTTCCCTTGCGTCGAACTTGGCTGGGAACTGGTTGTATTTGGTTTCTCCGTAATAATCCTCCGTAGTCACCAGAAGGGGATACGGCGTAATGCGCTTCTGTTCCATGGCCGCGTTGTCGGAATCCAGAATGAGGGAGATGCTCTCCCCTTCCAGTCCGGTGCTGGAATTCCAGAATTCACGGGTGCAATTCAGGGAGGGGGCGAAAATGGAGTTAATTTCAAAAACGGAACGGTTGCTCCTGTTGCGGAGCATCACGCGGTCATTCTGGGGCCGCAGCCCCTGTTCGCGGAGAAAGCGGTAAAGCTGTTTGGGGGTGTCATTCTGGGGTTCCAGCATGATCAGAATGGCGGCGTTCGGTCGCGCCCAGTACCGCTGGAGCACTTCCGCCTCCTGCGGGGACAGATCATACCTGGAACCGATAATCATGAATCCTGCGGCATCTTCCGGAATCTCTTCCAGACCGCTCATGCGGATGGGCACAAGCTGCAGGTTGACGGAACGGCAGATTTTGCCCAGCGTCGTGAAAATGCTTTCCTCCTGGTTGTTGCTCAGGGTTTCGTTGAAGTTGCTCTTGTCCGCCGCGATATAGATTTTACGAGGTTCGCCGTTGGCCGCTCCGTAAATGCCGGCAGTCATCATGTCTTCAATCTGGAGCGCCACCGCCTTCATGCTTTTGCCGTCCGGCCCGGGGGCGTACACTACGAAGGCGTCTCCGGGCAGGATGCGCACGTGGGCGGCGTCCGCCTGGGTGCCTTCAAACGTCTTGAGTGCTTTTTCCGTATCTTCCCGGGCATCAATGATGACCAGGTTCTTCTTGAATTCAATTCCGTAGATATTGGAGATTTCACGGGCCTTGTTCGGCTGGCGGAGGGGATCCACGTACTCCACTTTCACCTTGCCGTTGGAATAACGTTCGTATTCCTCAAGAAGAGAACGCATACGGGTGTAGTTCTGCGTGGTGCGCAGGAAAGCGAACGTGATTTTGACGGGGGTTTTGCGCTTCTGGATTTCCGGGGACTGGAGCATGTTGATGCTCTGACGGGATATTTCATAGCGCTGGTCTTCCGTCAGGTCCCGGCGGTAATACTCGTGGCAGCCCACGTAATTCAGGCATACGACGATAAGGAACAGCAGGAAAAGCTTGATCCAGGTCATCCAGGGGCGTTTGACCTTGCGGGAGGCGGGCTGGGAGGCTTCCGCGGCCGCGGCGGGGGTGTCTGGTGTTTCGCTCATAGATAGATAAAAATAAAAAAGGGTGAAGGCAGAATGAATCAGTGTTTCCAGCGGCGGTGGTCAATGATGCGGATGGTGACGGCCAGCGTCAGAACCGTCATGGTCAGGTAAAATATGACGGGGCGCGTGTCAACCAGCCCGGCGGAAAAGCGGTCCAGATGTTCCGAGCAGGACATGTAGTGGAAAATCCCCGCTGCGGGAAATTCCCCCCACACCACGGGAATCAGCCCCATGAAGAAAATCAGAACCAGCAGGCCGATGGTGATGATGCCGGAAATAATCTGGCTGCCCGTCATGGAAGAGGCGAAAATGCCAATGGCCGTGAACCAGGCGCCGATCAGCAGCAGAATAGCGTATGCCCCGGCCCAGTCCGCAAGGCGGTAGGGAAGAACCATGCCCGCATCATACCCGTAAATCCACTGTACAATCAGGTTGGACCAGTCCGCCAGGAGGGGGTATAGCAGCATGGGCAGCCACAAGATGATGTAAAAAGCGTACGCGGAGAAGTATTTTCCCAGGACCACCTGCCATGTCTTGATGGGCGTGGTAAGCAGGGATTCCAGCGTTCCCGTCTTTTCCTCCTCCGCCAGGGAACGCATGGTGAGCAGAGGGAAGATGAACAGGAAGTAAAACCAGAACATGGGAGAATGCAGGATGAAGAACAGGATGCCTTCCTTCTGCGGGGCCAGTTGAAAAGCCTTCAGCGTGCCGGACAGGGAGACGCTCTGAAGGGCCATGACGAAAGCCAGGATAACCCATCCGTACGGAGTCATTACGTAGCTTCTGAGTTCTTTTCTGAAAATGGTAAGTACTGGAGACATGGGGAGAAAAGGGAAATGGGAGGTGGTGGATGGGCGGGGATGGAAAATGGGGGTTAATCTTTACGGGTCATTTCCACGAACACTTCTTCCAGCGTGGGGGTGTGGCGGTAAATATGGCGCAGGGGGCATCCCTGTTCCGCAAGGAGGCGCGCGGCCTTTTCACGGGTATCCGTCCCGGCCTCCGCGCGTACGGTCAGCGTATGCCAGCCGTCGGCGTCCGTTCCTTCATGGATGACCTTCTTCACATGTTCCAGATTTTCCAGTTTCTGCGTAATCAGGGCCAGGTCTCCCCGGAATTCCAGCGTAATCTTGCCGGCGGCCCGGAGATTGGCCGTCAGGTTGGAGGGGGTATCCGCCGCCTTGATAGTTCCCTGGTCAATGATGATGACCTTGTTGCAAATCATTTCCACCTCACTGAGAATGTGGGTGGAAAGAATAATGGTGTGGTTGGCCGCCAGACCTTTGATTAGCTCTCGTATCTGGCGTATCTGGTTGGGGTCGAGACCGTTGGTAGGTTCGTCAAGGATCAGCAGGTCCGGTTCCCCCAGCAGGGCGTCCGCCAGGCCTACGCGCTGGCGGTAGCCTTTGGAAAGGGTGCGGATCATCTTGCGGCGCACGGGATCCAGGCCGCATTGTTCTACAACCTTGGAGACGGCAGGCCAGATCTGCTTGGAAGAGATGCCTTTAAGCCTGGCGCGGAATTTCAGGTATTCCGTGACGCGCTGGTCGTCGTAAAGGGGCACGTGTTCCGGCAGGTAGCCCAGATGTTTGCGAGCCTCCAGGGGATTTTTCACAATGTCAAACCCCGCAATCGTGGCTGTGCCGGAAGTGGGGGGCAGATAGCCGGTCAGCATGCGCAAAGTCGTGGTCTTGCCTGCGCCGTTCGGCCCCAGGAACCCTACGATTTCCCCCTTTTCAATCTGGAAGGAGGCATTCTTTACCGCTTGAAAGCGGCCAAACTCTTTGGAAAGCTGGTCGGCGTGGATCATGGAATCAATGGGAACAGGGTGATTCTAATCCAAACCGCTTTCGCCTCAAGCTTATTCTCCCCTGCGCCGCGGAAGCGCTTCTTCCGCCTGAAAAGCCATGGGGGCTAACGGGACCGATGCTTTTCCTGTCTGGCCGGGAGGGAATGAAGATAAGGAAATCAATCCCTCAACTCTTCTTCCAGCCTCTGGACGATGTCCCTCACGCGTACATCTTCTTCCATACGGGAGGCGACCAGCTTATTCGCATGGATGACGGTGCCGTGGTCCCGGCCGCCGAATGCCTGGCCGATATCTTTCAGGGAGCGTTCCGTCAGGCGGCGGCTCAAGTACATGGCGATCTGGCGCGGAAAGGCGATGCTGTTGGGGCGGCGCTTGCCGGTCAGATCGCTGACCTTGAGTTCGTAAAAATCCGCCACGCGCTTCTGGATGGAATCCACGGTCAGGATGCGGCTTGTTTCTTCCCGCAGGATGTCGCGTAGAAGCTGCTCAATTTTGGCGATGTCAGGCATGTCTCCGGACAGGGAAGTAAAGGTGGCTACACGGAGCAGTGCGCCTTCCAGACGGCGCACGCTCTTCTGGATGCGGCTGGCCAGAAACTCCAGAATTTCGTCGGATACGTTCATGCCAGCCCGGTCGCGCTTGCTGCGCAGGATTTCCAGCCGTGCGTTGTCGTCCGGAAGGTTCAATTCTACCGTAAGTCCGGATTCCAGGCGTGCCGCCAGCCGGGGATCCAGATTGGAAATATCGCATGCGGCGGCGTCTGCGCAAATCACGATGGTTTTGTGGGCATGGAACAGTTCGTCAAACGTATGCAGAAATTCCTCCACCGTTTTTTCCTTGCCGGAAATAAACTGCACGTCGTCCACCAGCAGGACGTCAGCCTTGCGGTACTTGCGGCGCAGTTTGGTGAAGCTTTGTCCGTTCTGGGTCCGGGAAGCGTCAATAAATTCATTGGCGAACTGTTCGCCCGTGACGTACACCACATTGGTGGATGAATCCTGATGAAGCACCTCATGGCCGATGGCCTGGAGCAGATGGGTTTTGCCAACGCCGGATTTTCCGTACAGGAAAAGCGGATTGAACAGGGCCCGTTCCGACTGTGCGGCGGACAGCCCTGCCTGATAAGCAAAGCGGCTGTCTTCATAAACCACAAACGAATCGAACGTATATAAGTCATTCAGGCATGCCCTGGCGGCCGGTGTGCGCTGTTTTTTTGCCGGTGCGGCCGGGGAATCCGCCGTCTGCGGCGTTTTGGCCCGGGAGGAAGCCTTTTGCGGCTGGCCTTCTGCAGCGGGCATGGAAGCCACTTCATCCGTGCAGATGAACTTTATCTGGCGTTCCGTGCCCAGAGCCAGCATGGCGGCCTGCTTCAGCTCCGGCGTATAGCTGTTTTCCACCCAGAGGGCGGCCATAGGATCGTCGCACACCAGCGTCAGCGCCTTCCCTGAATCCTCCAGCAGGGAAAACTTGGGAAACCACAATCCATAAACCTCCGGGGACATGATTGTTTGCAAGGCTCCCGTGATTCTGGACCAGGTGGCTGACAGTTCTGATGGCGGCGTCATTGTTATTGGAAATAAAAGATGTTGCTGGTTAGAAATAGCCGTAAGGCGTTCCGTCCCGCTACGAGGCCGCCCGCGGATGGAACCGGATCAGGTTCATCCGCAGCCGTGACAGCTCGTGGCGTCCATCGGGGTGGAGAAGGCGAACTCATCCGCTTTCAGCTCGACACCCCGGTTGACGGGAGCGCCAAATTACTGATTTGCGCCTAAGGAAAAAATATCTTTTTGAAACAGCGCGAGTCATCGTTCCTCGGCCCTACGTTCCACGGGGGTTCCACATGAAAAAATATTTTGTTCTTGCTTCCTCCGATAATTTAGTCCTCCTGAGTATATTTTCTGTGTAATTTTATAAATTATTTATTGTCAATATATTATGGTTTTGTTACAGGCTTGGGTGACGAAAAGGACATGATTACGCCGCCGGAAATCAACCACTTACAGGAACCGGATTGGAACTGCACGGGAAGATGCAGAAGGGAGGCGTTCCGCATGGTTGACAACAGACGGCCGGAAACCTAACGTGGGCTGCATCATGGAACAAATGGAACAGCCAGAGGAAGCATGCCTGTCTCTCTGCCGGGGGAAATTTCTGGAACTCCTGAAAGAGGGAAGGTGGGAATACGTGCGCCGGGTGAATGCCAGCGGAGCTGTTATGATCGTGGCCGTGACGGAAGAAGGAGAACTGCTTCTGGTGGAAGAATACCGTGTTCCCCTGCATGCCCGGACCGTAGGGCTGCCTGCGGGTATTTCCGGGGATGAAGGGGAGGAAAGCTCGCTGCAGTCCGCCCGGCGTGAACTGGAAGAGGAAACCGGGTACCGGGCGGATTCCTGGACGTATCTTCTTGCGGGGCCTTCCTCTCCGGGATTGACTACGGAAATGGTATCTTTCTATCTGGCGGAAGGCCTGCATCGAATATCGGAAGGAGGCGGTGTGGCCCACGAAAATATTACTGTGCACCGCATTCCTCTTACTCTGGTGCATGACTGGCTGATGGAGCAGATGGAGCAGGGAAAAGTGGTGGATCCGAAAATCTTTATGGGTCTCTATTTCCTGTCCCGCTCTGTCAATGGCATGGGGCTGGAGGAATAATCATACCCTGCGTTGTAAATGTCGGTATGCAGGAAATGGTCCGGGACGCGGGCCATATGAGACGGTTGAGGGGAAAAATGATTCATCAGTAATGATTTCCCCGGAGGGAAAGGCGGATTGTCATGATAAAATGCTCCTGAACCATAAAAAAATCTGGACATTCTTTCCAATCCGGGCTAAATATCTCCCCGCCTTACGGCATCAACCACTTAACGGCAGGGTAGCTCAGTGGTAGAGCAGAGGACTCATAAGCCTTTGGTCGGGTGTTCAAATCACCTCCCTGCTACCATCTTTAAAGCCCCTTAAATCCAACGGTTTAAGGGGCTTGTTACTTTTAGAGCATTGAAAAGGGACAGTATAGTTGAAATAGGGTGAATTAGGGGTGAAATAGCCTGAAAGCTAGCAATGGCGTGGGATTACGGCGATGGAAAGAAGAGACGGGTAGTTGCGATGAAGGAACATGAAACTACCGAAGCGGGACAGGTTGTTGCGATATGAAAAGCCCCTCCGAAGAGGGGCTGTTAATATTACGATGCCAAAGCAAGGCCAAGCCGATTACAGGCGATCCGATAATATTCCGGAGATAGTTCAATCCCGGTTGCGGCATGTCCCAAATTTTGCGCCGCTGCCAGCGTAGAACCTGACCCGGCGAACGGGTCAAGAATCTTGGATTGCGCAGGCAGAACCGTCATGAGATGTTCCATTAGAGCAACGGGCTTGCCCGTCATGTGATGCCTATTTTTTCGAGATGGAATAGAAGCGCGGAAAATACCAGTAGGGAAACAACGTGGCCCAGGCATGCGGCTGCCATTGGTGGCATATAATATATACTCACACTGTTGACGGAACATACCGGGATTAGGGCGGCATCCCTCCGTTTTATCCCATACGACAACCCCGCGCCAGGTCCACCCAGTTAATTGCATGGCATCACTGACAAGTGGGAGCTGTCGCCAATCAGAAAAGAGCATCAGCCATCCACCGGGACGTGTGATCCGAAGTGCAAGAGAAAGCCAGTGAATCGTCCAAAGCATGTGAATACGCTGATCATGTGAATCATTACGGAATGAAGGAAAAGCCTGACTTAGATTGTATTTGTCTCTTGGATCAGACTTGCTGTTCATTACCGAATTGCCGCTAGAATAAGGGGGATCGGTGATAATGGCATCAAAAGCCGCATCCGGCATACCCATCATAAGGTCCAGGCAATCCCCTTGAATCATTGTTTGAGTGTTGGTCATAGGGGCATAAGCATAGCTTATGCACGGCTCTTTTTAAGGAGCGCAAGGAATTTTTTTTGAGATGGGATAGAGGAGTGGCAAATTTAGCCGAGAAACAATGAAGATCAACAGAGGAGGAAGAAATGTGTAAGGGAACTATTGTTTCTTTTCAGGAGATGATGTCCCAAAAGGATCATCAGGATCAATGTAATCAGGGTCATTAGGATTAAAATATTTAGTTTCATTTTTTTTTGTAATTATAATTACAGAGTCTTCCGTCTCACATAGGGTTCCTACATACTCTTCATCGTGCATAAACTCAGAAAGAAAACTATGAAGGTTGTCCATAGCGGTCGTAAAATCAAGTTTTCCACTTCTGGCTATATCAAGCGCCTCTTTCAAAGCTTTTTGTTCAGACAATTCAGATTTTGGAATACTTTTCCAACAGTATTCACGATAAGTTACTTTTCTCTTTTTATTATCCACTGATTTTGTGGATGTTTTTTCGGCTTTGTGCTGACTTAAGATATAGGTGTTCCATGCTTGTAGGGAAACCATGCATCCAACAAAACCCATAAGCGTATATATTTGCCACGTCTTCATCGTTTTTTCTCAATGATGCTATTTACTGACATTATTGACCAATAGTTTAAGAGCATCTCTCAGCTTCACAAGCTCTTGCTCTGCTTGCAAATATTTATTGCGCCAATAATCAACATTTTTGTTCATTTCTTCCTCAGTGGCCCCCATAAGCCAATCCATAGATACACCCAGTATTCTCGAAATGCGGTATAATTCGGAACTGCTGGGTAAATGGTGGCCCCTGCTGTAGCGGGATATGGCATTAGGTTCTACTCCTAATTTCATTGCTAAGTCTTTCTTCTTTATACCTTTACTCTTGAGAATAGAATTTAGCCTCTCAGAAAAAGAACAACATTGTTCATTTTTTTCTTGCATGAAATGAGCACTATTGGTTATTTTCATGTAACGAGTAACACGGTTACGCGTTACACAACGCAACCTAACATCATGAATGAGGTAAAACAAGAAACTATAAACAAGCAATGGCTTTATGGACAAGGGTGGACTATTCAGGAGGCAGCCAATTATCTGGGGGTGCACCGAGTACATCTTAATTTGGTTCTCTCTGGAGAGAGGTCCAGCAAGCGGCTGATGGCAAAGGTTGTCAAGCTACCACACAAAAAACTGGAGCTTAGGAAAAATATAAAAAAATGATCGTCTTGTTTCACATCGTCAAAGTCGTCCTGACCCGATTGCTGGAAATTGCCGTGCTAGCGGCGATGGCCGGAGTGGCAGCCTGGTGCGGGGTTTACTGCCTGGACGATGAAGCCCGGCAAGTAAGGGAAGGAAGAAAAGACCCCCGAACGGCTGTTTTGCCCGTATTACCCGATGAAGGATGAAAAATTGACGCCCCTTGAAAAAAACGTGGTGCTGGCATTGCTTAGCCGTCCCCAGTTCCGCCGCTGGGCGGGGCTGCCGGAAAAGGGGCCGCTGACGCTGCAACAAATAGCCGATTGTCTGGACGTGTCCCCGCAGACCATCCAGGGGATTGAAGCCCGCGCAAGACTGAAACTGAAAGAAGCCCTATTGAAAGAATTTGCGGACCATGAAAAAATGTGAATTGAGCATCCCGGAAGCAACCCGGATTGCCCTGGGGGTGAGTGAGGCGAACCGCCTGCACCAGTACGCCACCGCCCAGGCGGAAATGGCCGTTGTGGCTGGAAAGAATGCCGTGCTGGCCGTGCTGCGGCTTGGCAGGCTGTTGAAAGATTTGAAGGCCGCTACCGTTCACGGTGAGTGGGGACAACTGTTTAAGAAAGAAAACAACACGAAATCGGACACATGTGTCCGATTTGGAGAACAAGCACATTTAGATTTCACAGAAAGGACTGCTCGCCGCTACATGCGCTGCTACCAGGAAGCAGCGGCACGACTGGGGCAGGACGAACGGCCTGCGCTGGACATGGGCCTGGACGGCGAAGCTGTGGAAACCCTGCCGGAACTGGTGAAAAAAGCCACCGGGAACGCCGTTACCCCCCGGCAAATGATGCTGAATCTGCAAGTGGTGAAAGACGGCAGCAAGAGCGCCGCCCAAGCCGCGCGTCTGGCCCAGCACGAAACCATCTTGAAAAACCGGGGGAAAGGCCGTGCCTCCTCCCCCGTAAGCCCGGAACAGGCCATGATGGCCGCGGTGGCAGCCGTGCAGCCGGAAGAAGAATTGAGGGAACAGAAGAAGCAGGTGGCCGTCAAGGACGCCCACCACATTGCAACGCTGATGGCTGAATTCCTGGAAGCGGATTTGCACAGGTATTTGCCCGGAAACGACCGGGAGGCATTTTGTATCCTGTTGAGTGATTTTCAGAAAGTTATCAAGGAAGGAAAATGAACGAATTGTCCACCATTGAAGGGCTGCCCGGCTGGGACGCCCTGCCCACGGAAGAGCGGCTGAAGGTGCGCAAGCTGCATGCAGCCTGCCGTGAAATCGCGGCGGCTCCGAACAAAATGGCCGCTTACAAACTGGCGGCCCAGGCAATGAAAGACGCGGGGCATCCCATGTCCTGGCAGTCCGTCCAACGCAAATTCCTGGCGTGGCAAACAAGCGGCAGTCTGCTGGCCCTTGCCGATTTGAGGATGGCCGGGATGCGCCCCACCCGGGCACGGGTGAAGCATCCGGGATTTGTCGCTTACTGGACGGAACTGCAAACGCGCTGCCAACGCAACGGCGGCCAGGCTTACCCGCTGCTGCTGGACATCTGGCGCAAAAAATCCGAAGTCATACCCGGTTACGAAGGCTGGCCCGGTCATCCTCAAATTCCCGTGGGGTGGAGCAAGAAAAACCTGATGCGTATTAAACCCGCCGCCCTGGAAGCCAGGGTGATGAGGGAAGGCATCAAGGCCGCGGCCCCTCTGCTGCCGATGGTGCTGACTACCCGCGTAGGCATGGAGGCCGGGGAATACTACGTGTCCGACGACAACTGGCTGGACACGCACGTTATCTGCGGCAAGCAGATTGTGCGCCCCTTGCAGCTGGGCTGCCTGGATATTGCCACGGGTAAAATGGTGCACTGGGGCATGATGCCCCGGATGATGCGCCAGGACGGGACGCACGCCGGATTGACGGAGCGCTACATGCGCATGTTTGTGGCGGGGCTGCTGGCAAATGTCGGCATCAATACGTCCCGGGGAACCACCCTTGTGGTGGAAAACGGAACGGCAGCCATCCGGGCGCACATGGAGCAAGTCTTGCTGGACCTGTTTGACGGCGCGGTGAAGGTCCACCGTTCCGGCATGGAAGGGAAAACCCAGGCATTGCTCCGGGGGTATGAAGGCCGCCAGGGCGGCAATCCCCGCGGCAAGGCGCACCTGGAATCCGTGTGGAACCTGACGGCCAATATATGGAGTTCCTGCCTGCCCGCTCCGTCCGGCCATGACCGGACAGAACCGGAATGGCTGGCGGGCCTGATGAAGGAGCAAAAGGCGCTGCTGAAAAAGCAGGGCTATCTGGAAATCAGAGACCCGGACCGGGCAGCCATGCTGCGGCACCTGATGCCGACATTCGAGCAGTTGACCACGGATATAGCTTGGCGCGTGTACGATGCCTTTAATAATCGGACCGACCACGCCCTGGAAGGTTGGGAACGTATGGGGTTGGTGGTGCCGATGGTGCGCCTGTCCACGGACAGCGACTGGATCACGCTGACGGACAGCATACCGGAAGCGGATCGCCACACGCTGCTGAACATGGCCGCCCGCGATCCGGAAAGGCTGGTCAGTTCCCGTCGCCTGTCCCCCGCGGAAGCCTGGAACCTGAAACTACAGCACCAGCCCCCGCTGCGGAAAGCGACGCAATGGGAAATCGTGGATTTGCTATCCCGCGACCTGGCCGTGAAAACGGTGGTGAAAGGCTCCTACATCGTCCTGCAAAACAAGGCGGTAAGCATGGACCGCCTGTACTACCCGGCCAGTATCGTCACGCCGGAAGGGTATAAGCGCATCCTGCCCAGCGGCATGGATGTATGGGTGATGCTCAACATGTTTGACGATCAGCACTTGTACATCATTGACGAAAAAGGCCGCTGCCTGGGCATGAGCACGCTACAGCAACGCGCGCCCTACTACGACGAGGACCAGGTGCGGGCGGCTATGGGAAGGAAGAAGAAAGCCACGGCGGCAACCTTGCAGGAAACGCGCGTCCACCACGCCCGGAAAGAAGCGGCCATCGTCGGAACACGCCTGTACAACCGCCAGGTGGCGAAGGGGGCGCCCATTACGGTGCAAGGGCTGCTGAACGCCGAAGGCACGGATGCCGCCGCCCTGGCCGCCGTGAAAAAACTGCCCGGCATCAGCCTGTTGCCGGAAACGGAAATACCGGAAACGGCATCCCCCCAAAAAGAAAGCCATCCGAAAATTTCATTTTTATAACTAATAATCAATAAACAATATGGACGAAACAAAAAACATTACATGCGAAAGCAATCTGCGACGATTTTTGCCCGCCGTCGCAAGCGGACCATACGCCCCAGAGATGAAACAGACATTAGCCTGGGTTATCTCCTACGCAGCGGATCACAACTGGACCCTGGGCGACATAGCTGCCAAGGCCGGAGTGTCCACCCGCACCATGCGCGGTGTGCTGACAGGCACCTACGCGGCCAATGCAGAGCCTCATCTGCAATCCCTGGCCGCCCTGCGTGCCCGGGTAGCAGAGGAACAGACGGGAGAAAATTTGCCATTTGTGGAAACAAAATTAGCTCGCTATACGATGGACCTTGCCGAATTTACACGGCGCTACCATTACGCGGCAGTGATGATTGGACCGACGCAGTGGGGTAAGACCGAAGCCGTAAAGGAATACGCCCGGAGGCATCCGGACAAGGTGGTGCTGGTGCGCTGCCCCGTGTCCGCCAGCCCTACGCGGCTGCTCTACCGGATTGCCAAACAGATGGGCGCGCCATCCAGCGCAAAACCAGAAGAAATGATCGACCGCATCCTGCGCTACCTGACCCCGGATCATCTGTTGATTATCGACGAAATTCACCATGTTTTGCGCAGTGACAAGATGGGAATGAAGGGAATTGAACAAGTCCGGGAACTGCGGGACATGTCCGGCTGCGGACTACTGCTGACGGCCACCCCCGAATTTGAGGCGGCAATGGAAGAAAGCCCGGTCTGGTCCGGCATGCTGAAACAGCTGTCCAAACGCAACGCCTGCCGGGTGTACCGCCTCCCCTCCGCCATCAGCACGGAAGACTTGCGCCAGGTATGGGAATTTTATGGATTCCCGGAACCGGACGCGGGCCTGCGGGCCTCCGTCGAAGCCGCCGCCCAGGACAGCGGGTACGGCGTCATTACCAAGCGTATGAACCTGGCCCGGATAGCCGCTAAAAACGCGGGTGTGCCCGTGACCTGGGATTATTACCTGGGAGCCATCAAGAAGCTGCAAGACATGGAAGACGGCAACATGCCGGATGACGTGTAACCCTCTAAATCCTATGAATCAAGATACCACGACACCACCGCAGCACCACCCGTGGGTGACTGCCTCAACGCCGAACAATCTGCGCGATCCGCAACTGCTACAGGACTTGTCGGAAATCGGCATGACCTGCCTGCTGGGCTGGCATGCCCTGATGGACACGCCCCACAGTTACTCCGCCAAATCTGTGTGGTACGGCAAAGCAAAAGCATGGGCGGAGGAATTGGAACGCCTGTATCTCACCTATACGCAAGGAGACGACTGGATGATCCAATTCCCGGGTATCCAGCAACACGTCATCAGCCAGGCGGATGCGGACATGTCCCGCGCCTATGGAATGCTCTTCTGGAACAATCCCATGCCGGATGGCAGCGACCCGAAAACAGCCATAACGCAACGGCTCTTGTCCGCCCATAACATCATCCGCCACCTTGTCAAAGGCGAAGGCGGCCTGCCTTATGGCAGGCTGCCCAGGGTGGGGGAACCTGAATTCCTGGCTTATGACCCGGACGCGGAAAGATGGGTTGCCGGACGCGGCATTGAAGATCTGGAAGACGACAGATACCAAGACTAACAATCAACACCACCATCATGTACAGCACAAACCATCAACAGGACAGGGGGCAGCAAGCCCCCAATGTCAAGCCAGCCCCCAAAGGCGGCCACTTTGTCTTCCACATCGAAGACGTTGCCACGGACAACGACAAACTTGGACTGGCTATTTACTGGGAAGCCGTGCGGGAAACCGCCTATGAAACGCCAGCTTTCCGCGTCTTTTTGACGCTCAAAGAGGTGATTAACCGAAACGCTGACGCCATCGGTGAAATCATGGCCGATGCCATCAATCGCAACCGGGAGGGCAAACAATGATGCAGAGCACATTTTATTGGGAGGCCGCCCGGTACATATCCGTGGCGATCATACCCGGTGCGGGGGCAAGGTATTTCACTTACGCCGATGAATCTGCCTGCCGCCTCCATGAAGCCAGCATGAGGGAGTGGCACGGCTCCCAGGGCAGAATCACATATTACACCATCCAAGACGCCGGAAACATCCTGCGGGCGGCGGAACATTGGACCATGTGCCGGGATTGTAAACGATGCCGCCCCTCCCGGCCCCATCTCCGCCAACCGGGGAAGCAGTATGAATGCGACCTCCTGGGGACGGACGGGCACTGGTACGTGGACCCGGAGAAAGACGGCTGCACCTGGGGAACCAGGATGGAGGAAGAACACAAACCGGAAACCAACAGCCATGAATAACATCGAACAGGAAACAATCTGCTTTCAGATCGGATGGGAACTGGGACGGTTCCCGGGCCTCCATGACTACCACGTGACCCATGACCCGCGCTGCCATGAAATCGGCGTACAGCTGGAGGAATTGGGCGGCCAGTGGGTGCCCGTGGACGCCGAGAAATTTTACTCCTGGCTTCACAACACCCCTGGCCTGAAATGGCAGGATGTAGTGGACATGCTGGTCCGCAAGCTCCGCCAGACGAAACAATTCAGCAAACAACATAACAATGGGAAAGATACGCACAACCACTAAAGCAACCGACCAGCAGGTTATCAAAGACCAGGACGAATTCTGCCGGACCTTAGACGACATCGCCCGCAAAGGTGTTGAACTGGACACCTTGCAGGCCGCCAAGGAGACCGCCATGCAGCAAGTGCTCACCGAGCATGATCCCAAAATCAGCGAGCTGACCAGGGAGATTGACCGGCTCACCAAACTGGCCGAGCAATGGGCATCTCCCCGCCGGGATGAACTGTTTGCCAAGGGCCGCAAATCCGGCACCACCGCCCTGACTACCTACGGCTACCGCCTGGGGCAGCCCTCCCTTAAACCTGCACCGGGCTGGACCTGGGACAAGGTTGTCGCTCTTCTCAAGAGTACCCGCCGCAGGGCCTACCTGGTCACCAAAGTAACCCCGGACAAGGATGCGATCCGCCTGCATGTCAAGCCTCACAAGCTCGCCAAGTTGGGCATGCAGATCAAGCAGGATGAAACGTTTTACGTAGAGAGAAGCACCAGGAGTGACGACTAAATACAAATGCCGGAAACGGCCCTCCGGCCTCTACGACGTAACGGTGATCACGCCGGAGGGCGGAAAAAGTATCATCTACAGCATGGAGGAAGACCGGAAAAACAACCTGATCCGGGTGATCAGGGAATACAATGAAGAAACTGCACGCATCAAAGCCATTAAACCACGCAGCGACAATGGAAAAGTCATTATCAAATAAGCAAAAGGCCGTATTGGCGCAGCTGGCCGTCCGGGCCTACAAGCAGCTGCAAGCATACGGCTGCCCGGTGCCGTCCCTGGAAGAATGGCGGCACGACGAGACCTGGAAAGCCACCGGACACACGGAATCTTTCACCCGCGCAACACAAAAGGATTATACGCTGATTTACAATCGTTTTGCCGCTTACCTGGGATATGAAGCCATCAGAGACAACACCTACACGGAAATGGACAAGGCATTGCACATCCTCCGGGACAGCATGCAACGGTTTGAAACCGGGCCGGACTATCTGGCGGAAGTGGTGAGGGACCAGCTGCATCTGCCCTGCACGGGAAAGAATGTCTATGACCAGCTACAGAAATATGCCAAGCCTGAACACATCCGCCATCTGAATTATACGGTGATCAACCGGGGCCGGGCCGCCGCCCGAAAGCTGGCGGAAGAAACAGGATTGGAAACCTATGAACCGCACGCAATCCCGGGGACGATTCCCCCGGGAGGGCTGGCAGATCATGTGGGAGCCGTCCCGGTATCCAGGCCCATCCAGGCCACCGCCCGAAGGGCTGTCACCCCGGAACCCGAACCGAAGACGGCCAGGGGATGGAGTGACACGGTATCATTTGAAGACGAATTCCCCCTGTAACTTTTCGCATCCCTGCGGATGCGCGGATTGAAACCAAACCGAAGCGGAACAACTGGTCAGACGGTCCAAAAGGCTTGCAGTATCAGACTTTCCCGGCAAAGCCCCATGCTGAAAATCCAGCATGGGGCTTTTTGCGTCCCTGCTCCTGAAAAACCGTTAAGCGTGTGGTAATATGGACACATGGACGAAAATTTGCGCCGCTGGGCTAATGGGCCGGAATGTAGCGTTGCCGAAGCTGCCCGCATATTAAAGGTAAGCCGGGAAACAGTGCGGCGCATGATATTGAGGGGGGACTTGTACGCCTGGCCTGCCGTGCCCGGAGGCGTAAAAAAGCTATTGTGGGAGGGGCAAGTGCGGGATATGGCGGCGGCAGCGCGGGCAGAAGCCATCCAGCGCGGGAAGATGATGCAATCCACTTTCAACTTTTTTTAGCACATTTGCCACAAACGCCACATTTGCCACAAATGCCACATAAAGAATGCGGAGCCTGGGCTAGAGTGCCCGCATGACTAACAAGCAAGATTTTGGCGGAACAGAAAACGGAGATGAACTGAATCGTGGTAATCATGGGAATGAAGCCCTCGCGTCGGGAGACGCCGGGGCAACTACGCCCCAACAAACGAAAAAGACGACCACGCCCTGGTACTTGTCCCGGACGTTTTGGATCAACCTTGCCGCCCTCCTGTCCCTGCTCCTGCCGTCCGTCCGCGAGTGGCTGGAAAACAACCCTGTGGACTTTGTGACCGCCCTGGGCGGCGTGAATGTCCTGCTGCGGTTTATCACTTACGGGAAGCATCAAATTTCATCCGACAGCGATGATAGCGATACCGCCTCCGGCGATGGAGGCGGAAATGAATCGAAGTCCCGGCCCCTGGTGCCAGGCGAGAACGACCTGGCAAATTCGTCCATAGCCGGGGCCGGGACTTCCGATCCGGCAAAGCTCGAAACCATCAGACGCCGCCTATGTCTGACGATTGGCGCGCTGATGGTGATGCTGGGCGGCTCCTGTAGTAGCGAGGCCCCCGCATCCACCAGCGTGAGCCTGTCCGAAGGGCAGGCGGTGATTGTCCGCGGCGGTTCCTCCCTGGTGATTGACCGGGGGGAAAGAAAGCTGCTGTGGAATCAGAGCGTGCCGGAAGTGGTGATCGCCCCGCCCGTGGTGCAGAAAGGAAAATAGTTAATAAGTAACAGTGAAGAAAGGAAAGCATCATGAAATATGCCGAACTTAAAACCCATACGCTGGCGTGGCAGCGCTCCTTGAAATTTGCCGGATTCTACCGCGGCCAGCTGGACGGCTTGGCCGGACCGCTGACCCGGGAAGCCGCTACGCAGTGGGAAACCAGCCACAGCCAGCTGCAAGCCAGATACGGCCAGGTGGACAGCCGCTCCGAGTCTTATCTATGGACCTTGCAACCGCTGGCCGCCATGCGGGTGCGCCAGGTAATCGTAGCTATGCGGCAGCAGGCCGATTGGAAAATCATTTGCGGCGTCCGGACCTACGACGAACAGGACGCGCTATATAACAAGCGCCCCCGCGTCACCCGGGCCAGGGGCGGCCAGAGCATGCACAATTTTGGACTGGCCGCGGACTTTTGCCTGTTTGAGGACGGGCAGGACATCTGGTCCCCCAGCGAAGGCCCAAAATCCATTTACGCGCCGCTTGCCGAAGCGACCCGCCAGGCGGGCCTGGTATGGGGCGGAGACTTCCGCGCCATCTACGACCCCGGCCATATCCAGCTGGGGGAAATCGCCACAACCGCCCTGCATCGTGCCTATACCCAGGGCACGTCCACCCTTGCCGAATTATTGAAATGATGATGCAGCTATTGGCGGAAGCGAGCACGATAGATGCCGGAGCGGTTGTCCAGATAATAAGCACCCTTGTGGGGGCTGGCGCTATTGGCGGGGGTGGCTACGTGATGGGTAAGGCTCGCAAAATATCCTTGTCCAATGATCCCCTCAATGTCCGCAAGGCCAACGAATACGCCACCAAAGAGGATATTGCCCGGCTGGAACGAGAAATCCGAGACATAAAAAATGACCGGAAAGAAGACCTGGGAGACATATATGACCGCCTCAACGAACAAGGCAGAGACCTGCATGAAATCATCGGCATGCTGAAAACCCTGACCCCTCCGAACAAGAAATGAACCGCCCCGCCGAAATCAGACTGGCCATCCTGCGTGACCTGGCCCATGTCCCCGCCGGACTGCTGCGCCGTGAAGATGACATACGCTGCCGGGTGCAGCTGCAAGTGGTGCCGTCCCCGTCCCGCGCGGAAATTGAAACCGAACTGAAGGAACTGGACGCGCTGCGCCTGATCACGGGCATCTCCAACAAGATCACGGGAGAAATGCGCTGGCGCATTACGGATGCCGGACAAGCTGAACTTAGCAACCAGTAACCCCCCTACACCCATGCGCAAGCCCAGGCCGGACAGCACCATCCACAACTTGCCGGAGGAATTGCGGCAAGCCGTGGACGACGCCCTTGCCGCCAACGCCACCCTGAAGGATGTACAGGCCATTCTGGCGGAAGGAGGCGTGCGGCTGTCCCTGCAAAGCATCAGCGAGTACTACAAGCTGCACCTGCTGCCCCGGATATGGGCGGCGGAAGACCACAATGCCGCCCAGCTTGCCAAAATCAAGCGGGGCAACGTCACGAAGGCCACCCATGCCGCCGTGCTGCAAACCTGCTACGAAGTCATTACGCGCCCGGGCAAAAAATCCGCCGCGGATTTGCAACGCCTTTACGGCATGGTGCTGGCCGGACAAAAGGCCCAAATGGAAGCCCAGCGGCTGAAACTGGACATTGACAAATGGCAAATGCTGGCCGCCCAGGCGCTGCTGGACAAGGCCACCAGTCCGGAAGTCCAGGCGATTGTCGGCAGCAACGAAACCAACGAAAGCAAACTGGCCAGGCTGCGCGCCCTGCTGTTCGGCCAGCGGAAAACAGTCACCCCCGAATTTGTAGATGCCCCATCATCCTGACAATTTCCGGGCAGTCAACCTGCTGGCCTTTCAGGACGCCGCGTTCTGCGTGGCTTTCCGCATCTGCTTTTTCATGTGGCGGCGACAGGGCGGCAAGTCCTACACGATTGCCAGCAAGGCCATCGACCGCATGATTGAAAAGCCCTGGCGGAATTGCTTTTTCGTGTCGGCAAGTATTGCGACCGGAAAAGAAATTGTGGAAAAGGAAGCGGCCATCTGGCACGACGCCCTGGGCACGCTGAAAGCTTGCCAGGACAGGCTGGGCAAACAGCTGGGCGGCAATGTCATCGACAAGGCCAGCAACGATCTGTTGAATGTGGACGACCTGGCGGAACTGATGGACAAGCAGGCGGCCCAGGTCAGGATTTACCACACGCGGACGGCGTACAGCCGCACGAAGATCCTCGCCCCCAATCCCGACACGGCCCGGGGCTGGACGGGTGACGTGTTCGGAGATGAAATCGGCTTCTGGCCGGACTTCAAAGGCGTATGGGACGCGGTGGAACCGATCATCTCACGCAACCCGGAATTCCTGTTCTGGCTTTTCAGCACGCCGCCCGCGGATGATACGCATTACACCTACGATCTGCTCCACCCGGGCCTGCGGACATTTGAACCGAACGCCGCCGGGAACTGGTACAAGACGGAACAGGGCTACCCGGTCCACCGTGTGGACGCTCTGGACGCCGAACTGGCCGGGCTGCCGCTCTATGATCCGCTGTCCGGCAAGGTGGTGCCCTACGAAGAATTCAGGGCGCACAGCCTGGACCGCGCGTCGGTGGATCGCAACTATGGCCTGAAGTTTATCCAGGGAGGCACGGCAGCCATCCCGCTGGGCTGGCTGAACCGGGCGCAAAACATGGGCCTGGGCCATTGCACGGGCCTGGACCTGGCCGGGGAGGAGGTGTGCGCATGATCGCGATCCGTGAAGCCATCTCCCCGAACTGGGCGGAATCCCTGTGCGCCGGAAAAGTGTGTTTCGGGCTGGACGTAGCCAGCACGGAGGGCAAGAAGTCTAACCCGTCCAGCCTGACGGCCACGGAATACTGGGACCGCATATACTGGCAGCGGCTGGTGGTCAGGTGGAAGACGGAGCACTACGCCGTCATGCTGGGCATCCTGGAACTGGTCATTGGGGCCGTGCCTCGCGAGCAGCGCGGCGTGCTGGTGGTGGACACCAGCAATGAAAAATTCCTGGCGCGGGAACTGGCTAAAGACCTGTCCGGCCTGGTCCGGGTGGTGGGATTTTATGGCCAGCAGGTTGTCCGCTACTGCGGCGAAAAATCCGACGCCAAGACGGCAATGGGGGCCGCGTATTGTTCCGCCCTGGAAGACGCTCTCATTGCCATGCCTCCGGGCAAATGGCTGGAAACGGACCACCGCCTGGTGACGCGCAACGGCGCACGGTTCGAGGCCGATGTGGACGCGCAGGGCAACCACGCGGACACATTTGACAGCGGCAAGCTTTCCTACTGGGGCCACGTCGGAACCGGGCTGGAATCATGCAGCCCGTCATCCTGGCGGCACAAGTCCCGCCAGGGCAAGAGCAGGAAGAGCAGTAACCGGGCCTCCGGCACCCGCCGCTGGGGCGGTATCAGAACCAGGAGATTTTAAGCATCATGAAATTTTTACCGCAATTTGTGAACAGGATGATTGGCAGGCCAGGGAATTTCCGGACTGGCATGATCAGGCTGATCGGCTTTTTGTCCCGACGCTCCCAAAAGGAAGGCCGGAACCCGCTGCCGTTTTTAACTCCCCAAGAGGCCCGCACCCTCTATGAATTGTACCGGAAAGGCCAGTATGCCGACGTGATGCTGTGCTGGGCCGCCCTGGAAGAAACGGACGACATGCTGGGGACGGTCCTGGACCGCCGCGCTTCCGCCCTGGCGGAAATGACGGATGATGTTAAGGTGGATGCCAAAGCCATCGGCAATAACCCGGACTTGCAAACGCTGGCCGACGAGCAGCAGCAATGCCTGGCGGAATATTACGGCAAGATCGACAACTTGAGGGATGCGGTGCGGTTCATGGGATCGGCTACCTTCCGCGGGTACGCGCACCTGGAACCCGTGGCCGGAGGCGGCAGAATCAGGATGGAACCCGTGGACCAGTGGCTGATGGCCCGGCCTGTCAAAGGCGGGGCCTGGTATTACAACGAATCCGCCGACAGGTCATGCGCCAAGCTGGAAGCCGTGGATGAAAGCCGCCTGATCATCCGTGAATGCCTCCGGCCCGTGGATCTGCCCGCCATGTTCGCCATCTGCGCCAAGGCCCATGCCCTGGACGGGTGGGACGGATTCATTGACGTGTTCGGCAACCCGGCCATCTTCTTCAAATACCCGCCAAACACTTCTGACGAACAGGCACGGGAATATGACCGCATCGCCGAAGAGATGATCGGGGACGGGCGCGGCGGCTACCCGGACGGCGGAGATATTAAAACCGTGGAAACGACGGCCCGCGGAGGGGACACCTTCAAACAGCGCTGCGAGTGGTGCGACAAGCAGATTGTGCGCCGCGGCACGGGCGGCGAGCTGACCGTGCTGGCGGAATCCGGCAGCGGGACGCTGGCGGGCAACGCCCACCAGGAAACATTCAGGATGCTGGCGGCGGGCGAAGGCGCGGAAATCTCCGAAAGCTTCAACCGCCAAATGAGCCGCCGCCTGCTGGACCGCCATTTCCCGGGCAGGCCGCACCTGGCCTACTGGACGCTGGAATACGAAGAAGCGGAAGACGTAGGCAAGCAGGTGGACAACATCACAAAACTGGCCGCCGCGGGATATATTTCCGATGAAGAAGAAGTAAGCGAGGCGTCCGGCTATACGGTCACGTACCGTAGCCCGGTGGCGACGCCCTCCGGGCAAATACTAAATACAGGAGATCAAAGACGGGTGACTGCTCCCACCGACGTGGATGTTATGCGCTGGCTACTGCTCAACACGTCATCCGTCAACATCCCTCTGACCGCACGGGAAATGAATCTGCTGAAGCAGCTGTCCAACGCCCAGCCGAACAGGGACATGATCAAGAATGATGCCCAGAGGCTGGAAACAGCCATGAAACGCGCCGCGGGGCTGGAAGTGGGCAATGACCCGGGAAAAGCAGGAAACACCCCGGCAGCCCCCCGGCAAAACGCAAATACGCCCCAAAACGGCGACCAGGGAAACCTGCTGGCCAACTACGGCACCAGCGAAGGGGCCAAGAAGGGCTGGGACAAGCGGGGCCGCGGGCAGCATGAGGCCATCGGCCAAACCGGAACGGCCAAAAGCCTGGGACTGGAAAAATTGTCCGCCCTGACCCCCGACCCGGCCAGCAGCCACAGCCACCCGGGAAGAGCGCGGAAAGCCCTGACGCGGGGATTTATGGCCCGGTCCATCGACGGGCAGGACGTGCATTTCAGCAAGGGCGTCCTGGATCACTGGGAAAGCACCCAGACCCCCAAAACGCCCGAAGAACAGAACCGGAGATTGCGGCGATTATCTGAAGCTGTCCGGGCCGTGAAAGATCCGCACGAAGTCTGGGAATCCCACAACGGGCAAAAGACCTATTTACGGGTGTACAAGGACGACGCCGGGAAATTCGCCATGAGCGGATTTGTGACGGGCAAGGATGGACGGGTAAGAAGCTTTTTCCACCAGAGACGCCTGAACGGAGCCGAGAAAATGAGAAAGGGAACCCTGAAATACAAGAGATAAAAGAAGTACGGACGGGAGGGCCATCTCCCCGCACGGGCTAACGCGGCCTTAACGGATGGCCCCCAGGCCGCGCATCACCGTAACAACACCGTAACCAACACAGACAAAAAGTCAAGAAGGATGAAGACCATTACCTTAGAGGATTTGCAGCCCTGGGAAAACCCGGGGGACGGCTGGTACAACATCGAACGCTGGGGGGAACATCCCCAGCAGACAGCGGACGGGAAAAAATATATCCAGGTCATCGACGATGAGGCCGTGCGGGCCATCGTGGAAGCAGGCGTCCCGGAAGAAGGGCTGCTGACCGACGTGGAACATGTGTCCGTTGCCGTCACCGGGCCGCGGGATAGCCGGGCTTACGGCTGGGTGCGCGAGCTTGCCGCCCTGCCAACGGCGGAAGGGCTGCAACTGTGCGCCCGTATCGAATGGACGCCGCTGGGCCTCCCCCTGGTCCGGGACCGCATCTACAAACATTTTTCGACCGTGTACAGCGTGGAGCTGTGCGCGGACCTGGGCGGCGGACGCCTCCGCCCCCTGCAACTCGTCGGGCTGGCCCTAACCAACCAGCCCAACAACCCCGGCCAGCGCCCGATCACCAACAGTCAGGCCGCGCCGCTCAACGACAACACAAACCAACAAGACAACAACATGGAAGAATTGAAAAAAATCGCCGCCAAGCTGGGACTGCCGGAAGACGCCACGCTGGACCAGGTACTAGCAACGCTCGACGACCTCATGAAGGCCGAACAGGAAGCCGCGGAAGCGGAAGCGGAAACGCTGCTCAACAGCGAAGACCTTGCGTCCTTGACCCCCGAGGAAAAGAAGGACCTGAAGGAAGAGCTGCTGACCAACCGCGACCTGGGTATCAAGATGATCAACCTGCTGACCAACCGCAAGAGCGGCGGCGCACCTCCTGCCGCTCCGAGATATGCCCGGACCGGATACCGACCGGAAACGCGGGCGACCAGGGGAGCCGGAGGCATGGGAGCAGACCGCGCCAAGCTGCTGGTCAATACGGCCCGCGACATTCAGGCGCAGGAACGTAACGCCGGGCGATCTTGCTCGTTTTGGAAGGCGAAAAACCTAGCTAAATCCCGCCTGGGGCAGAAGTAAGCCGCACCAGCTATTAACTTTTAACTATTAACTTTTAACTAGAAATAACATGGCAATTATCCATCAACAGGCCGTGATGCGCGCCGAAAGCGGCGTGGACCTCCGCGAATGCGAAGGCTGCTTCGTCAAAAAAGACTCATCGGGCAAGCTGGTTCTGTGCGGAAAATCCGACATCCCCCTGGGCGTCGTCCACGTCGGCGGCGACAAAGGCGAAGATACGGATTACATCCTACCCGCCCATCAGGGCATCGTGGGGGTCCGTTTGAGCGAATCCCCCGGCAGCGTGGAAGAGGGAACCAGGCTTGTCCTGGACGACGGGGGCACCGTCAAGGAAGGAACCACCGGAACCCAGGTGGCCGTGGCGTGCGAAGCCGGAACCGGGGGCCAGCTCCTGGAAGGCTACCTGACCCTTCCGACCGTGCTGACGGCCCCTGCCGGGGCCTGACGCGCTCAACAATCAACAACAAGCAATAGATACTAACATTATATGTTTCAACATGCAGCAAGTTACAACGGTTATTTGACCGAGCTGTGCCAAGCCGCTTACGCGGACGAGGCGGACAGCATCAGCCGCAAATTGTTCCCGACCGTGGGGGTGAAAACCGCCGTGGGGAGTTACAAGAAGCGGGACATCGACAACGCGTTCCGCATTTATAAAACGGCCCTCTCACGGGGCAACAACCCCACGCGGATAGACACCAACGCCACGGACGACTTTTACAACTGCAAACCCCACGCCCTGGAAGTCGGCAGCTGGAAATTCGACATGCAGCAGGACGGCGGCGGCGACGACGAACGGGAAAGCAACCTCCAGGATTTGATCAGCTCCCAGCTGGTCACGCGGGAAGTTGAAGCCGTCACTATCTGGAAAGCCGGGGTGCCTGTCACAACCGGAAGCGGCAACTGGACCAGCACCGCCGGACAGAAAGCCAACATCGTTCAGGAACTGGACAACCTGGCCCTGACCATCCAGGCGGCCATCGGGCGCAAGCCAACGCATTTGATCCTGGGGCTGAAAGCCTGGGTGACCATGAAGAATCATCCGTTCTTTGTGAACCGCCTTCAGGGGTTGGAACTGACTGCCAGCCTGGACATCCTGAAGAACATGCTGGTGTTCCCGGACATTGACGTGTCCCTGGCATCCATGCCCTACCAACCCGCACCCCGCGGGAAGTCCGGCAAGATGCAGGGCATTATGGGATCGGACATTTTCATGTTCTACTCCCAGGATGCGCCGACGCGCAACGACATGTCAGCGGCCAAGGATTTTACGCTGGAACCCTCCGGCCCGGAAATCCTGTCCGAAGAGCGGACGCTGGAAGTGGTGGACATGATGTACTGGTCCACCCACCGGAAAGTGACTAATCCGGCAGCCGCCGCCCGCATCGAAGTATCGTAACCGGGAATGACCGATTGACGAGCATTGTTCCGGGGGCGCTGGCCGCCCCCGGAACTTACCAGAAAGAAAAAACCATGTGGACGTCACTGACTGAAACCATCCTGAACCAGATACTGAACGCCGGGGAGCTGGCAAGCGTGACGCGCGACCGCGCCCAGGTGCAGCCCGACCCCATCCCCGGCATCCTGGCCGAGACGGCGGCCACGATCCGCAGCCGCATCGCCTCCGGAGGCCGTACCAAGCTGCAAGGAGGAAAGGACTGCATCCCCTCTGAACTGATGGCGGAGGCCGGAGCCATCGTGCGCTACCGCGTCCTGGTCCGGTTTGCCCTGGTGATGACTGAAGAGCGGATTGCGGAATGGAAGCACGCCAACGAAGTGCTACGGGAGCTGTCCAGCGGCAGCTATGTGATCGCGGATGACGCCAGCGGCAAGACCCCCAGCCCGCACTATTCCGGCAGGCCGCCCCGATGGGGCATGAGCCGCCACGGAGGGGTGATGTAGCCCGCAATGCGGGCAGTGAATAGTTAATAGCGAATAGAGAATAGATATGCCGAGCGCCGAGGAAACACTGATGAGCAAGCGGCTGATGCCGACCAACCTGACTTCCGCCCAACTCGAACAGATGGGCCGGGAGTTTACGCAGCGGGCCGTGTTTTCCGCGAGCTGTAATCATTTGCAAACTGTCCAGGCGATCCGGGACGGTTCCCGCAAAATTTTGAACGGCGAATGGCTGAATGCTTCCGCCCGCGAGTTTTTGCAGGCGGTACTTAAATTTTACAATTATGAGGCCCCGGAGGATGCCGAGGGGACGATCCGGGACATGACGACACCCGGACGCCAGAATTTGATTTTTGACCAGACCGTGGCGCAAGCTAGAAATTTTGCGTGGAAGGAAAACCTGCTGGCCGACGACAGGCCCCACGCCTGGCAGCTGGTCCGGGTGGGAACCAGGAAAGAACCGCGGGACTGGGACACGCGCTGGAAAGAAGCCTATGCGCAGCTTTCCCCCGCGGAACGCCGGGGAGTAGATGCTGAAGGAAAGCGCGCCCTGGTGAATAGCCGGATTTGGCAGCTGCTGTCCCGGTGGGGCACGGGCTACCCGCCTTTTGACTTTAATAGCGGGATGGGGGTTAAATCCGTATCGGCGGACGGTTTGCAGGACGCGGCATCCGGACGGGAAGATTTTAACAGAGCCGAGGCGAGTATGAAAGGAGTGGATCAGGATTTGCGCGACTGGATCAGCCGCAACCTGGATGTGCAAGTGAGCATCCGCGGGGACAAGGCAATCATGGAAGGAGGCCGGGCATGATTAGTCTGCAAGTGAACATGGATATGTCCGTTGCCCTGGCCAGGATGGTCACGCCGGAGGATTTGCAGGCCATGACCCGGCACGCCGGGGACGATTTGCGCGACCTGCTGAAGAATCATTTTATCGACCGATCCCAGCAGACCGGATCGCGGAACTACTGGGCCGGGGCGGCGGAAGCCACGGAAAGCCACATGGAGGGCCGCACGGCCCGCGTGACGGTAAGCCATACGGGGGTGCGCCTGCACCTGCTGGGCGGCACGATCCGGGCGACTGGCCGCATCTCCCCCGTGACGGGCCGCCCCACCAAAAGCCTGCTTGTCCCCGGGCCGGATTCTCCGCTCCGCAAGCGGCGGATCACGCTGGCCGAGGCCGGAATTCCCCAGGAGGAAATCATGGTTTTGTACAGCGTCAAAAGCCGCATGCCCTATCTGGCCCGCGTCCAGGAACGCAAGCGCATGTACAACTGGAAGCAGAAAATAACGCCGCTGGGGCTGCTCCTTAAATCCGTGACGCACGACCCCGACCGCACCGTTCTGCCGTCGGATCAGGAACTGACCGACACCGTGAAATCCTCCGCCGTGGACACCCTGGCAACTAGAATTTCCAACCGAACGAAACGATGAACAACGAACTACCGGACGGCCCCGAATACGTGTTTGCCCAGGCGGTGATCGACCGCCTGGCCGGAAAAAAAGAACTGGCCAATTACGTGATGCCCGCCCCGTTTGACGCCAGCGACCAAGTGAACAACCTTGCCCTGGCCGTGGCGCAGTATGATGCGGCCATCGCGGTCATGCCCCAGGCACCCCAGCCGCCGCCCTGGAAGGGTGTGGACATGCCGGACCCCGGCGTGGTTGTCGCCACGGCAGCCATCCTGGTCATGACGACCGGGCAAGTGGGGGCTGACCCCACGATCCGCCGCTTGTCCGCCCTGACCGCCGCCGTGCTGCTGCGGCTGCGCAAATGGTCCCCGCACAATGACGAGCTGGCCGGGACGGCCCCCTGGGTGGCGGAAATTACAGAACTAAGCACGGAACAAGTGCCGGAACTGAAGAACGTGGACGGCAGAGTGATTTTCCTCTCGATCCGAGAAACCCTGAACCCATAGCAATAACATGGCAAAGACAGAAAAAGAACAGACGGCCCCGGCATCCGCCGCGGGGGAAGCAGGCGTCAGCAGCCAGGCCAAGCCGCAACTGGTGAAAGTGCGCGTGACCAGGACGGGCACCAACATCAGCGGCATGACCTACCTGGCCGGAGTGGTGGTGAACGTCACGCCCGACCAGGCTGCGGCGCTCGAACAGGCAAAAGCCGGCTGCCGGGTATTTTAACGGACCGGAGCCGGAACGACGAACCATTAACAATTAACTATTAACCAAACCAAGCACATGGCATACGAAAAAAGATTTGTCGATAATTTGATCGGAGGCATGATCATCCGCATTGCAAAATTCGGGGAAACCGTCACCGCAGGAAACACGGTGGGAGAAGGGGCCAAGCCCGACGCTCCCACCCCGGAAAAGCCCGGACCGTGGCTGACCCTGGGTAAGATCAAGACGGCTACCAGCGAACGCCAGAAGAAGACGGCGACGGTGGAAGGCGTGAACGACGCGGGATTTTATGAAATGCGCGATTTGTCGATCGCCCAGCAGTCCAAGCTGAAGTTCACGACGCAGGAGGTGACGCCTGAAGCGATCCAGCTGGCGTTCGGCGTGGCGGGCTGCCTGGAAGATGACCAGGAAGCCGCGCCGTTTTCATCCTCCGGCAACATCCGTTGCTGGGTGTATGGAGAACTGCGCAACTCCGGCAATAACGCCGAAAAGCTGGCCCATTTCTGCGTGATGGGGGATTTATCCCTCACCAACAGCCCGAATTTCGCGTCCGATCCGGTGACGTGCGAGTTTGAGCTATCCATCAAGAATTCCCCCCTGGCTACGTTCACGAGCCTGGCGCTGGCCAAGCTGGCGGCGGATTAACCCTGCGCCCATCCAGGAGCCGTCCGGGTACGGCGGCTCCGCTTTCCCCCTTCCATCTTTCCAATCATGATTATATACATAGATGCTAACACGCTGGCCCTGACGACGGCGGGCCAGGTGCCGCTGACTGACATGGCCCTGGTGCGGGGCGACAAGATGCCGCTGCGCATCGTCCTGACGGACGGCCCCGGCAACCCCTCGAATTCTGACGAGGTGCCCGTGCTGGCCGTGAAAAAATCCCTGGGGGACGATTCCCTGGTGCTGGCCGCCACCAATCTGGAGCCGGTCGATGATGCCCTGGGGCCGGCTTATGTCGGGAGCCTGTCGGTCAACACGACCCAGTTGATTGCGGCAATGAACAGCGCCGCGAGCATCGACCTGATCGGTGAGGTGGTCCTCATAGCCGGTGATGGTTCCCAGCGCACCTCCTCCCTGATCAGGGTAACCGTGCGCCAAGACATCTTGCCGGCGGATGTTATCCCTCCGGAGGATGTGCTGGCCGACTGGTCCGAACTGGTAGCCGACGCCCTGGCCGCACAACTGCCGGCCGCGCTCAAGGATGCGGGCGTGGAATTGGAAGCGGTGACCGGGCAATCCACCTTGTCCAGCGGAGATGCCGCCGACACCTGGACCATCGTCGGAGGCTACGCATTCACTTGGGGAGACGAGATACTGGCGGGGCATCTGCCCGACAGCTGCCGCCTGACGAGTATTTCCACCGTGTATTTTTTCACCGACCCCGCCCTGAATCAGTATTGCCTGCGGATTTGGCGGCTGACGGACGGCGCTTACAGCCTGATTGGGACCTCCGCCTATGTGTCCAACCTGTCCAGCGGCCAGACGGCCACGTGGGTATTTACGCCGGGCGTTACATTGCAGCGCGGAGACAAAATCATCATCCAGGTGTGCGAGGGGACGGAGATGACGCCCTACGCGCTGGGCATGCACGCTGTCCTGACCCCTTCCGTCCCCGGACGCGGTTTGATCACGGAGGTGTCCAACCCGCCCGCCGTGAATGGTACGATGGCTCCCTTGATGACCGTGGTGGTGGACTATGACGACGGCATCACCCTGGGAGGAATAGAGCTGGCCACCGCGCGACAACTGGACAGCCTGGGGCGGGATGTGCGCCAATCATCCGCGACCGCCGAGGCTGCGGCGCGGACGGCAGGCCAGTCCGCCGCTGCCGCGTCCACGTCTGCCTCCGATGCCGCAACCTCCGCCACCAATGCGGCCAACTCTGCAACAGCGGCGGCTAATGCTCTGGCGGCCATACCGCAGGTGGATGATGCAGGCAACATGACGCTGGCCGGCAATATCACTGCTGCGGGAGGCACGTTTGACGGGGCCGTCAACGCCAACGGCGGCGTCAACATCCCTCTTGCTGTGGGGGCGCCGACCGATACGGGCGCAGTCAACCGCCTGCATGCCGCAGGCTTGGCCGGAGTGACGGACATTTTTTCCCAGCACGCCTACCTCAACACGGGCAGCATTACGGCGACAGGGACGGCGGCAATTACCGTTCTCATTCCCGGCCAGTATGCGCAGGTTAGAGTGCCTGCCGGGACTCACAGCACGATTGTCTTTCCCTTCACAGGGCCTAACGGTCAACATAATTATTCCAACTTTGCGGGATTCTCCATTCCGTGGCGCATACCCGGCGCAGGCAAAATTACCATAGGCATCGGACGAGGCAGCAAAACGACAAGATCTGATTTAACCCAGGGATCGTACAGTATTATCCCTGGCAATAATCTGGCCCACAACAGCGGCGAAATTCTGGACATCACATTTGATAATGTACGGGATGCGACCCGCGGGGGCTACGTGGTCAAGGTGCGTGAGATTTACGCTCTTTCCGAGGCGGCAGGGTGGAGGGTGAAAACTACTACAAGTTTTGTGCCCGCGACGCATAACGAGCCTATACCTTCAATCGTTAATAAAATTATCTATCATCAACGAACCCAGTACAAATTCGAGAGCGAATATATTTCGTACGGCAGCCTCTATTTGCTGACGGGCGGAGGGCAGACGGTGCAGCTGCATAAAATCGCGGTGGTGCGCGGCGTTAATGCCTTTGAAACGGGCTTAGGGATTAGTTCGATAGTTACTGATTTGCCGGGGAGCGCGAGCGGGGATGTGTACATGCAGGTGGGGTCTGCGGTGCGCACCCTCTACCAGCCCGGCAACATCAATCCCGTTTATTACGCGCTGGAAGCATTGGCAAGAAACGATATTGAAGCCGAAGAAACGGCTGATTTTGTGGACATTAACATACCTCTCTAATAATGAACGACGCAGAAATACAAATTCAGTTTCCGAAGCCTGGAACATGGCAGGAATTCACTCTGACGGCCATTTACCCGGACAAGGAAGGGTACACCCGGACAGCCCGCTACGCCCCTAATGAAATTCCAGCGGATCAGGCCCCGGCCATGGCCGCCGTCGTTGCCGCACTGGTGGGGCTGGGCGAGGATTGGCAGGCGTCCCAGGTGTGGGCGCGGCGCAACTGGGTATTACGGTTTTCGCGTGGTGATGCCGGATCTTACCAGACCAAGGAAGTAGTAATCCTTACAGTCGAAGCCATTAACGCCCAGGGTGGCCGAAAATTATTCACGGCGATTGAATACCCCTCCTTTGTCCTCACGGACCCCGCCGCCGTGGCGTTTTTCCGCTATTTCACTCAATCCTGATTCCTGATGATGGCCTATGAATCCACAGACACGGTGATTTATCGTCCGGACGGCCTGGATGCGGTCACGCTCTGCAAACAGGGGGATCTTATGGCGGCTCCGGTGGACGTTACGGCCTCCGTCCAGGTGCAGCGGGACGGCGTGCTGGGCAGTTCCTGGATGCTTCAGCGGGCGCGGGGCAACGCCCTGATGCAGCTGTCTTTCACAGTGGCCCATCCGTTCCCGACAGCGGCGGCGGCCCGTGCCTGGGGCCTGGACGTCCAGGAATTGTTCACGCTGCACCCGCTGGGGCGCGTCACCTGGCTGACCTGCTATTACCAGGGCCGCCCCCAGCGCGTGAGGAAATACGCCGCCACCGTGGACCCTCCCCGCCCGTACCCCCTGACCAGTGAACACTGGTACGGGGTGGACTTGCGCGGGGCAGCCTGGCAGGCCGTAGAATTCAAATTTGCCCTGACCGGAGAAATCAACTGATGAACAACAATATTGACATATCCCTGACGCTTGGCACCCGGGCGGACATGAGCGGGATTAACCAGGTGCGCAAGGGGGTGGACGATCTTTCCACGGCAGCCAGGGGGCTGCCGCGGGAACTTATTTCCGGAGGGGTGGGAACCGTGGCGGATGCCCGGGCATTCTCCGGGGCATCCGCCCCTGGCAAGATGACCATACAGGTGGAGGGACTGGACCGTCTGGCCGGAACGATCGCCCGCGCGGAAGGAGTGGCGGCCAGCGGAACGTCCGCCCAGGGACGGACGGACAAGGCCCTGGAAGAAATGCAGTCCGGAATTGCCCGGGTGTCCAAAGCCGTGGAAGAGGTGGCCCGCGGGGCTGCTGCCCCGGATCATTCCCCCCTTCCTGTCCCCTCCGCCCGGGAAGGCGGGAATGAATGGATGATGGCGCGGCTGGACCAGATTGCCGCGCTGCTGGCCAGGATGGACGCCACGCTGGCCAAGAGCCTGGCCGCATCTACCAAGCCGGAGGGGACGCTGGACCAGGTACGCAAGGGCATGGATGAATTGTCCCGGGCGGTCAAGTCTGTTCCGGCGCTTCCATCCGGAGGCGTGGGGGGGCAGACGGGGGCCGTGCCTGCTTATCCGGAGACACAGGCGGCAACGCCTAATGACTGGACTGTGAGGATTGACGGACTGGACGCGCTGGGCGCAACGGTCCAGGGCGCGGACAAAACGGTGGGCCATGCTGCGGATGCCGTCAAGCAGCAGTCCGGATGGCTACAGCGCAGCATTGACGCCTTATCCAAATTTCCCGGACAGGTTCAAACCTGGGCGGGTGATAAAATGCAGGAATGGCGCAAGTTCAAAGGCGGCCTGCAAAACGCCACCAATGTCCTCAACCTGGGCAAGGAAGCCTGGGGGCTGGGCCGGGCTGCCGGAAATGCCCTGAATGATGCGTTTGGCCTGGGCGCTAAAAAAGTTTCCGCGCAACTTGCGGACGTGCTGGCGAAGGGGAAAGCGAAGGTGGAAGCCTGGCAGGCGGGCATGAGCGCCGAACTGGGGAGGTTGAACCAGGAACAGGCGCTGAAGAAGGAACATGACCTGGTCAAGCAGATCAATGACGCTTACGACGCCCGCAAAAGGACGATCGAAGCCCTGGACGAAAAGGCGAGCCGGAACCTGGAAATGCAGGCCCAGCTGCTGGCCATCGAAAACGAGAAGAACCGCAGCATCATCAGGCAAAAACAGATCCGCGGGGAAATGACCGAAAGCCAGGCCCGGGACGCCCTGGCGGCCATCGACGCCAAAGACGCCGGAGAACGCCGGGCTATCGAACGGAAGCAGGCGGAAAATGCCGTGAAAAAAGCCGAAGCGCTGGCCGAAGCCAAGGCGGAACAGATCAGGCGCATGCAGGAGCTTACCCAATCCAGCCCGGCAGCGGCAGGCGTGCGAGACCTGAAGACGGAGGATTTTTACAAGCAGGCGAACGCTTTCAAGAATGCGGAAGCGGCCCTGAAACAATGGCAGGAACTGGCAGCCAAAAAGAAGAAGCTGGAAAAGGAAATTGCAGACGCGCCGAAAGAAATGGCTAAAGCGGCCATGCTGGGCGGCGTGGGCATCCCACTGGTGGCCGGATTACAGCAGAAAAAGAATCAGGATGAAGAAACCCTGAAGCATGTACAGGCCTTAATGGATGGCATGCGGAAAGATGCCAGCATGCCATCCGCCACCAATGGAGAAATGATGGCCCGGCTGATTGCAGAAAAACAGCAGCAGGAAGCCGCCTTGAACAATATGATGGAAGGCATCAAAAATACGGGGTTGCTGGGCGACGTGCGCGGAAAGTCCGGGGATGCCTTGTATATGTCTTATGCGGATAGTTTGAAAATTGCTAAAGATGTAATAGATAATAGATCAAAAGCATTATCAGAACTAATAAAAGACCAGGAAGCTCTGGATGAATCTGTAAAGGTTGCCAAAGAACGGCTGAATAATGTTCTGACTGTGCAGGGCGTCCAGGCAAAGGCTGATTCCGACGTGCAAACGGAAACGAGAAAGACGGATGCCTGGCAGGATAACCAGCGGCGGGATGCTACAATTTCCCGGACGGCGGCGGAAGCTCTATCCAAAGCCGCGGAAGCGCGTAAGAAAGAACTGGACGCTACCAAAACGGCCATGAACACGGCTGTGGAAACACTGGAAGCAAGCCTAGATTCCTTCTCTGGATTTGCGGACAAGTATGCGGAGGGTAATAAAAAGGCCCAGGAGAACGCCACCAGGTTCCGGGACACGATTGGCCGCTTGCGCAACAAGGACCGGAAGTTATGGGACAAGCGGGACGAGAGTGACTCCAACTGGACGGAAGAATTCTTAAAAGCCCTGAAAGAAAAATTCGGCAATGCTTACAATTCCGACGCCGACCGGGGCATGGTGAAAGCCGCGGAACAAGCCTGGAAGTCCATGAATGACATCCTGACCGCTAAAAAGACACAGGAAAACCAGGAACAGAAAATCAAGGGCCTGGAAGAAGCCGCCCGGAAAGTAACCGCCCTGCCTGAAGACATCCAGGCCAAAAGCATGGCAGCAATGGAACTGACGGAATGGATGCGGAAATACCGGGAGGGGGCTGTTCAGAAAGCGGGGGATCTGGCCGGAAGTTCCGACTATGAAATCCTTTACCAGGTGGAGGACGTTGTGCGCAAAACATTACAGGACGGACAGGTGGACAAGGGCGAGCGTGCCCAGCTGGCCAGCCAGCTGAAAATGCTTCTTGGCAACGACCGCGGCCAGGACGAAACGCCCGCGATTCACGGCATGGTGGAGCTGGTGCGGGAGATACTAGGCAGGTATTCCAGGAGCCAGGAAACGGCGCAAAAGCTGAACGCGGAAGTGGCGGAGCTGAAAAGCCGCCTGAACAAGATTGATTCACAGCGGGGGTATGGACATTAGAACAGTAGAATTGACGGGACTGGCCAGCCAGTCATGCAGCTGGCAATGGAGGAATTTTACGGCGGCCCAGGTGTCTTTCCAGCTGGGCCGGGAAATGATGGATGCCGCCCCCTTCTCTTATAAAGAGCGCGTGCGGGTGGCGTGGGACGGCGTGACGGTGCTGGACGGCACCGTGCGCAAGTGTGATGCCGCCTTGTCCGCGTCCGGCTACGTGTGGCAGGTGGAAATTTGCGACCACTGGAAGCCGATGGAGGGCACGACGTTTTTCGGCTCCGGCATCGGGGCGGGCAGGATTGCTTTCTCGTTTGCGGCGTTTTCCGGCCTATCCTCCGGGGCGTCGGTCAAACGGCGCATCAAGATCGCGGCGGCCCTCCGGACGGTGCTGGACAACGCCCGCACCCACGGGGCGCTGGTGACGGATTATGTGCTGGATGTGGATGATTCCGCCTGGATATGGGACACGGATGTCGCCTGTGACAAGCACGCCTCCCTGCTGCGCAAATTCCTAAGTTCCCGGCCCGGCATGGTGGCCTGGTTTGATTATTCCGGAGCCAGCCCCGTGCTGCACATTGCGGACGGGGACCGCCTGGACCCGGTGACGCTGGACCGGATCACGCACAGATTGTCAAAAATCCAGCTGACGGAACGGGTGGACCTGGTGCCCCCCGCGGTGGGGGTGGTGATGACGCGGGGCAAGTACGCCACGTCCACGGTTGTTCACCCAGCCGGGGCGGACTTGCACCAGGAAGGCTGCACGATCGTGCAACTGTCCGACCCGCGAACGGGGGATGACCCGGACGACACCGACGAGGATGGCGTGGATGGCCCCCAATACAATTTTGCCAAGCCGGAAATGATGGTTCTGGGCGAAAAGATGCCGACCGGGCCGGAGGACGCCCGGGAATGGTGGACAAAAAAGATTCCGGAACTGGCGAAGGTTCCCGGGGCACAGTTCGGGACGATCCAGCGGGAGACGCCCGCCGTGGAAGGGCAGGATGCCAGGAACTACAGCACGACCGCCACCAGATACGAACTTGTTTCCGGCTCTTTAAGCGAAGCCTGCACAACCATCAAATGGTGTGAGGTGATTTTCAAGCAATACGTTTACATAGATTCCCCTCCAAAAAAAGGTTTTGAGCTGCTCTTTCCGCGTAAAAAAACCGTGACGATTAACGGGGACAAGGTGACGAGGTATTACAACTGGCTGACCTGGCGCGGCGTTACCACCAACACCCGGAAACGGCATTACAAGGTGGACCGCCAGGGGACAATCGGCCCGGAGGACGGTTCTGCATTCCCGCCTCCGTCCGGAGGCAGCGGGAGCGGCGAAGCGGACTGGCCAAATTACAGGCCCGTCCTGGCCGCCTATTACCAAATGACCCGCGTGGCACCCTGGGCCGGAAGCGTGGACGCCCTGGCGGCCATCCGTCCGGACCTGCTGCTGGGGCGGCGCTTGTCGATTGCAGGGGCCAACCCGGCCTGGCTGGACATGCGGACGGTCATTCAGGGCGTCACGGTGGATTTATCCGCAGGCAACACGTATATATCCACGGGAGTTCCCGACCATTTGAGCCTGCAAAGCATGATTGACCGACAGCAGCAGCTTTACAGCAACCAGGCCGCTATGGATGACCGGGACAACCAGGATCAGGTGCAGGACAATCCCGCCCTGTCCCTGACTTACGATTCCAACGCCCGCATCAGCCCCAAGGCCCCGACCGTCAGCCCCCGCGGAGAGGTTATCTGGTCATCCGCGACGCCGGAGCCGAATGACTACGGATTCCGCGTTCAGCTGGAATACGATGAAGACGGCCAGAAGACGGGAGCCACCATCACGCCCGGGAAAATCATGCTGAATGGCCGCGTGCTGGGAGATGCCCCGGCAAGCAAGGATTTGCCGATGATGGAAGGGGAAGTCTGGCTGAATTTGATTCTGAATGAAAACGAGGAAATCACGGGCATGGCCGTCATTTCCTCCGCGGGGACGGTGGACCCCTTCATGCTTACATCCATAGACGGAGCAAGGCCGTCCCGGCTGTTTTATTATTCCTTCCCTCTGGCCGTCATTAAAGGCGACGAGGTAATCCAGTACGCCCTGGGCACCATTCAGCTTCCCGTAGGGGGCGGCACGTATTATCCGTGGGGACCGTAGTTTTTTATGATCAGAATTCACATATTCACGTATAAGGAAGACGCCCCGGAAGCCGTAGCGGCGGCCAGGTGCGCCCGGATGGCCTGCCCGTCTGCCCTGGTGCGGGTGCTGGATGATTGCCACGCCCCAGTGGATGCCGGGACGGTGGAGGCCCTGGAAAAGCTGGGAGCCGTCTATGACCAGACATCCTGGATGCGCGGCGGGAATTTGCGAGGTCCTGGCGCCATTGTGGGGGTTCTGCGTTCTATGGCGGTGAATGCCTCCCCTGACGACATCTTGGTCAAGCTGGATTCCGACACGGCGCTTTTAGATGGGGACTGGCTGCAATGGATGGCAGCCCATCCGGAATGCCTGTGGTACTCTTCCGGGGACGATCGGCATTTAACCTATGGATGCTGCTATGCCGTGCGCGCCCATGTGGCCGTCCATTTGGCCGACGTTCTTCAGGAGCGCCATTTACCGGATTCAGCCCCGGAGGATTTAACGTATGCCCAGACCATGATTGAAGAATACGGACGGGAGGCATGCCGGATTGAAGCGCCCTGGCGGCGCGGGGAATCGGAGAATTCCCGCTGGTCCTGCTGGTGCTGGCACAGCGCCGAGGCTTCCCCTGATTTATACGCCCGGATGTTCCGGATGGTGACGACAGGCAACCCCCGGCCTTATGGAGTGCCGCGTGAGCGCAGGGCGGAAATTATGCACTCCCTTTGCAACGCCAAAATAAAGCTGATGGCAGCGGCGGCAATAGCCCCGGTTCAAGGTACGGATCAACCTTCCTTCCGGTGAGTTTTTTATAGCAAATTCGGGGGTAAAAGTCACGCAAATTCACCCGTTTTCAGGCGTTTTTTTCACCTCTTTTCAGGCTTCCGGAAAGGGGCTTTTCCTGGCTGCAAGTGGCGAAATATCGCAACAACCTGTCCCGCATATCGCAACTATCTTGCGCCGTTACAGCATAGTTTATATTCCATGCTGGAAAACAGTGAAAAAGGGTATCATATGGTCAAAAAAGCATGCACAATGATGCACAGCTTGGTTGACGATTGGAAGCCGCGCCCCAGCGCTTCCCGCCCTGGAAAACCGTGGCGGGTTGTCATCCCTGAGCGCATATCCCACGCGGGGATATGGATGTTGGATTGGAGTTCCTCTTGTGAGAAGCTGCGCTTTCTTTTCTCAAGATTTTGCCGTTTAGGACACCGCATGAAGTTAAAGCTCCGGCGCCGGGCGGATGCGGGAAAATAAAAAAATCATTGTTTTTGGCCATGCGGCGGAGGAGACAGGGGGGAATGGGTTTTAGATGCTGCGGCGTATCATCAGAGCAGTTAAACCAAAAAGGTCCGGAGAAGCCGCAGCCGGGAACAGTTGCCCGCCCGTTTGGACCAGTGAATTCCGCCCATAAGCAGGAACGGGGCAAGATTGGTCAATAGAAAACTATTTCAGCCTTAACCCGAAAACCCCGGATTTGCGGCCGCTGAGTTCCAGGGTGCGCAGACGTTCCGGAGGCAGGCTGTCGCGGGAAAATTCCGCGTAATGCATGCGGTCCCGGAAGTAATGGACGGCGCTTTGGGAGAGGGCGAAGATGAATTCCATTCCCATTTCTTCCGCTTTTCTTTTGGCAAATTCACATAGTGCGCGGCCATAGCCGCGTCCTTCATGGCGGTGCTTGATGTACAGGCAGCCCAGTTCCGCGCTGTGGTGCTCCGGGTAGGGATAAACGGCAACGCAGCCCACGATGCTGTCGTCCAGGGTCAGCACGTAGTAACTGTCCATTCTGGCGGCAATGTCTTCGTAATTCCGGTTGACTAATTTGGAGTCCACCACGGAACGGGCGATCATGGAGAGAAGCTCCGGAATATCTTCTTCTTTCAGCGGGCGTATTTCCCGGTAGGAGTCCGTGTGAACCATGGTGCCTACGCCTTCTTCGGAGAAAAGTTCCTCCACCAGCACGCCGCGCATTTTCCCGTCCAGCAGGTGTACGCGGGGGATTCCCGCCCGGCAGGCTTCCGCCGCCTGGTCAAGCAGTTCGCGGTGGGTTACGTTTCCTGCCAGTTCCGCTACTTCCGATTCCAGAATGGCGGCAATGGGGCGTCCGTCCAGGGACGGAACCTTGTGGTCATTGAGCAGGGCGATGTATTTGGAGGCTCCCAGGCTGAAAGCCATATGGACGGATTCCGGGTCAAAGGAGCCGGAACGGCCGGAAGCCACCACGGGAATTTGGTGACGCCCCAGAATTTCCCGGACTCTTTCCCGGACAAGCTGGCCGCCCTTCAATGGCGCTTCCACCAGGGCGGAGCGCATTTCACAGACGCGCGTGTGTTCGTACAGCGCGGAGGCGTCCGCCCCTTCCACAATCAGAACGGGCCTGACGCCTATTTCCTGCAGTACATCCAGGTCCAGCAGGGCGTCCACCAATTCCCCGGAATCCACCAGGGGGCGTTCCACATGCACGGCAAAGATTTTATCCCTGAAGTACGGAACATACTCCAGCACGGAACGGACATTGGCGGATTTGTTGGGAGGGAGCGTAGCCAAGGCGGACCGGAAGTTTGGGGCCGGGGAAAACGGACATTCCCGTTTCCCCCGGCCTGTAAGTGATGCGCGGCTTTTTTAGAATGTACGGGTATCCGCGGAATCCCGGTTGTCCATGGTTTCCGCAAAGTCCTGGGAGTCCAGAGTGACGGCAATTTCTTCCCCTTCTCCGGGGACCGGCGTTTCCGCCGGTGCCTGGGGGGCTTCTTCCTTGCGGAGCACGACGCTGACCTTGCGCTTGGGCATGACCAGTTTGGGTTCCGCCACGGCTGGTTTGTAACCTTCTCCGATGGTGGTGGCGTCGGAAATGACGGCCGGGGCCTGTTCCGGTTCCGCCTGCCGGGCGGATTGTTGTTCACGTGCCCGGGAGACTTGTTCCCTCAGGGCGGAGAGCAGGTCCGAAGGCATGCCGTCAAAGCCGATTTCCGGCAGGCTGGTTCCGCCTTCCTGGTTTTCGTCGGAAGATTCAAACTGGGGCAGGCTGGCCAGGAAGTCCTCAAAGGCGTCCAGGTTGGTGGTGCTCTTGAAGAGGTTGCTGATGGCTTCGCTCTTGATGCTTTCCATCAGGGTGATGAAGAGATCGTAAGCTTCCGATTTGTATTCCACCAAGGGGTCTTTCTGCCCCTGGGCGCGGAGGCGCACGCCTTCCCGCAGGGAGTCCATGTTGTACAGGTGTTCCTGCCACATTTTGTCAATGGCCCCCAGGATGATCTGGCGTTCCATGTGGTCTAGGTATTCCGGGCGTTCGCGGGAAGCCTTGTCTTCATAAGTGGCCTTGACCTTGTCAATGAGGAAGGCAATGGTGTCGTCTATGGGCCGTTCTTCCAGCTTGGCGGCCTCCGCCGTGAGCCCCAGCGGGAAGGAGGCGTTCATCCAGGCGAGCAATTCGTCCGGGTGGGTGACGCCTTCCGCATCCGGGTCCAGGAATTCATGGGCGCGCGTGGCGATTACTTCTTCCAGAATATCGTAAATCATTTCGCGTGGGTTTTCCGTGGAAAGCACTTCATTCCGGTATCCGTAAACGATTTCGCGCTGCTTGTTCATTACGTCGTCATAGTCCAGCACGTGCTTGCGCCACATGTAGTTGCGCTGTTCCACCCGTTTCTGGGCGGATTCCACGGATTTGTTCAGGAAACTGTGTTCCAGCGCTTCACCGTCGGCTACGCCCAGGCGTTCCATCATCTTGGTCATGCGTTCCGCCGCGCCGAAGTTGCGCATCAGGTCGTCTTCAAAGGAGATGAAGAACTGTGAGGCGCCGGGGTCCCCCTGGCGGGAGCAGCGGCCGCGCAGCTGGCGGTCAATGCGGCGGGATTCATGGCGTTCCGTACCCAGGACGAAGAGGCCGCCGAGGTCGGCTACGCCTTCGCCCAGCTTGATGTCCGTGCCGCGCCCCGCCATGTTGGTGGAGACGGTGACGGCTCCGCGCTTGCCGGCCTGCGCCACGATTTCCGCTTCTCGCTGGTGGTTTTTGGCGTTCAGCACTTCATGGGGGATTTTGGCCCTCTTGAGCATGCGGGAGAGCGTTTCGGAGGCGTCCACGCTGGCCGTACCAATCAGGATGGGCTGGCCTTTGTCATGAAGTTCCTGGATTTTGTTGACCACCGCATTGAATTTTTCACGGCGGGATTTGAAGATGAGGTCATTCTGATCCTTGCGGATGCAGGGGCGGTTGGTCGGGATGGGAAGAACGTCCAGCTTGTAAATATCATGGAATTCCGCGGCTTCCGTTTCCGCCGTGCCGGTCATGCCCGCCAGTTTTTTGTACAGGCGGAAGTAGTTCTGGATGGTAATGGTCGCGTACGTCTGGTTTTCTCGCTCCACTTCCACGCCTTCCTTGGCTTCCACCGCCTGGTGCAGACCGTCGCTCCAGCGGCGCCCCGGCATTTCGCGGCCCGTATTCTGGTCGATGATGATGACCTTGCCTTCCTTGACGACGTATTCCACGTCTTTTTCGTAAATGCAGTAGGCCTTCAGCAGCTGGGAGGTGGTGTGCAGGCGCGCTCCCGTTTCGTCAAGCTGTTTGGTCAGTTCATTTTTGCGGCGCAGTTTGTCTTTTTCCGTCAGGCGAGGATCTTCGTCCATTTCCGCGAAGGCGGTTCCCAGATCCGGCAGCACGAAATCTTCCGGATGGCCGGGGGAGATGACTTCCCGGCCTTTTTCCATCAGGTCGGCGTCGTGGGTTTTTTCATCCACGGTGAAGAACATTTCCTCCTTCAGCTTGTAGAGTTCCTTCTTGCGGGTATCCTGGTAAAGGGTCAGTTCATATTTTTCCACGATGCGGCGCAGCTCGGGATCCTGCATGGCGCGCAGGAAGGCGCGGTGGCGGGGCTGGCCCATTTTTACTTTGAACAGGCAGCGGCCCACTTCTTCCGTGCGGCCTTCCTCCTGGGCTTTCAGGGCCTGGGCCATCAGTTCGTTGCAAAGGTCCGTCTGGGCCTTCACCACGCGCTCAATGGCGGGGCGCAGGGTATCGTACTGCTGTTCCCGGGTGACGACCGCGGGACCGGAAATGATGAGGGGGGTGCGGGCCTCGTCAATAAGGATGGAGTCCACTTCGTCCACAATGGAGAAGTAGTGCCCGCGCTGCACCTGTTCGGACTTGGAGGTTGCCATGCCGTTGTCGCGCAGGTAGTCGAAGCCGAATTCGGCGTTGGTGCCGTAAGTGATGTCGCAGGCGTATTGCTCCCGGCGGAGCTGGGAGGGCATCATGCTCTGGATGCAGCCGACAGTCAGCCCCAGGAACTGGAAGAGCATGCCCATCCATTCGGAGTCGCGGCGCGCCAGGTAATCGTTCACGGTCACCACATGCACGCCCATGCCGGTCAGGGCGTTCAGGTAAACGGGGAGGGTGGCGACAAGCGTTTTCCCTTCCCCCGTGGCCATTTCCGCAATGTAGCCGCGGTGCAGGGCAATGCCGCCCAGCAGCTGCACGTCAAAGTGGACCATGTCCCAAACCTGTTTTTGACCGCAGATATCGCGTTCTTCCCCGCAAAGCAGGCGGGCGCCGTGTTTGACGGCGGCAAAGGCCTCCGGCAGTATCTGGTTCAGGTAGCGTTCGCGCAGCTTGTCAAACTGGGGCGTAATGTTGTTCCAGGCGGCTTTCCCTTCTTCAATGGAGGCGGGAGTGGCTTCCACCGCGGGGAGGGAAGCGAATTCGCTTTTCAGGGATTCAAAACGGGCGTTCAGTTTGGCGGCTATTTCCTCCAGCTCTTCCCTGGGCGCTGCTTCCACAATGCGCACGGGGGGCAGATCCATGGGGAGGAAGCGATGGAGGTACCCCTGCCATTCCCTCGTTTTCTCAAGCAGGAATTCCTGTCCCTTGCCGTTCCATGATTCTTCAATGGAAACGATTTGTTCCACAATGGGGCGCAGACGGCGCACTTCACGCTGGTTTTTGGTGCCGACAATCTTGGTTAGAATCCACTTAATCATCTTTGTCTTGTTGAAAATTGACGAGGTAGAGTCGCTTTCAGCGGTCTAAGAATCGAAAAATACTAGCGGCTGCCGGGAGAAATGCAAGCGCGGCCCTCCATTTGCGCTAGTGATGACGTAATAGGCAGGTTGGACCTGGCCGGACGCCGCTGGAAACCCGGATTCATGACAGGCGCTTCTCTTGGAATGATTCCAAATTGATGATATTCTTTTTCCATGAGTCATTGTGAGGATGGGTGCATCCGCATCCGCGGCGCCCGTGAGCATAATTTGCAGAATGTGGATGTGGACATTCCCCTGGGGCGGCTGACGGTGGTGACGGGACCTTCCGGATCGGGAAAAACAAGTCTGGCCATGCACACGCTGTATGCGGAAGGCCAGCGGCGTTATATGGAAACCTTTTCCCCGTACGTGCGCCAGTTCATGGACCGCATGGACAAGCCGGACGTGGATGCCGTAGAGAATATTCTTCCGGCCATCGCCCTGCATCAGCGCAACTCCGTCAGGACATCCCGCTCCACGGTGGGGACCATGACGGAGCTGAATGATTACTGGAAGTTTGTTTTCGCCCGTCTGGCCGTGGGCATTGACCCGGAAACAGGGCGGGAAATCAAGCCGGAAACGCCGGGTACCATTGATGAAAAACTGCATGCGGAATTCCCTGCCGGAACGGAAGTGATGGTTTGCCTGGAGGTGGCGCGGCCCGAATCCGTGGATCTTCCCACGTTGAAAAGGAATCTGGTGGCACAGGGGTATTTGCGCGCTTTTGCGCATGGAGAGCTCCTCCGGCTGGAGGATGAGGATTGGACGCTGGAGGAAGGAGAACCGCTGCTGGTGGTTCAGGACCGCGTGAGGCTGACGGAAGACCAGAGGGAACGCAGGCTGGAGGCGCTGGAAACGGCCATGCGCCTGGGCGGCGGCGTGGCCCATGTGATTCCCCGTGTGGACGGCGTCTGGCTGTCCGCTTTGAAATTCCGCGGGGACTGGCATCCGCTGATGGAGCCGCGGCCGGGCCTGTTTTCTTTCAATTCCCCTCTGGGGGCGTGCCCGGAATGCCGCGGCTACGGGCGCGTCATCACGATTGACTACAACCGGTGCATCAAGCCGGAGCTCAGCGTTCATGACGGGGCCATCCATATTTTTGAGGGGGACGGAAAAGTATTTTCCGAATGCAAGCGGGACCTGATGCGCGGCTGGCGCAAAAACGCCCGCAAAGTCCGTCTGGATGTGCCGTGGAAGGATTTGAAGCAATGGGAGCGGGACTGGCTGCTGTACGGCGACGGCGATGACCCGGATGAAATGTATGAACAGGGGCTGTGGTACGGCATTGCGGGATTTTTCAAATATCTGGAAAGCCGCACGCATAAGATGCACGTGCGGGTGTACCTGAGCCGTTTCCGCACATATCAGGAATGCCCCTCCTGCCATGGTCTGCGCCTGAGGCCGGAAGCCCTTCAATTCAAGGTGGGCGGCAAAAGCATGCCGGAACTTTCCAGTATGCCCATGGATGAACTGCTGGCCTGGGTGGATAGGTACGTGACGCCGCGGGCGGATGAAGACCCCGGCTTGAAACATGCCGTGGCGGAACTCAGGAGCCGCCTGGAATATCTGAATGAAGTGGGATTGGGCTACCTGACGTCCGACCGCTCCACGCGGTCCCTGTCCGGAGGGGAAATTGAACGCGTGAGCCTGACGACCTGCCTGGGCGCTTCCCTGACGGATACGCTGTTTGTGCTGGATGAACCTACCGTTGGGCTCCATCCCCGCGATACGTCCCGTTTGATTTCCGCCATGAACCGGCTTAAAAAGCGTGGGAACACCCTGGTGGTGGTGGAGCATGAGGAAGCGGTCATGCGTGCTGCGGACTGCCTGGTGGATATGGGACCCGGTTCCGGACGGGAAGGGGGAAGGCTGGTTTATTCCGGGATGCCTGCCAGGATTGGAGAAATTGAAGAATCCCTGACGGGGGCTTTTCTTTCCGGCAGGCGACGCATCGCGGTGCCAAAAAAGAGGCGCAAGCCGCGCCAGTTTCTGACCGTATCCGGCGCCACGCGCCATAACCTGCACAAACTGGACGTGAAAGTGCCCCTGGGCGTCTTCACTTGCCTGACAGGCGTCAGCGGGTCCGGGAAAAGCACCCTGGCCCACGATGTTCTTTACCTGAACGCGCTGGTGGAGAAAGGAGCCGTATGCGAGGAGGAACCCGCCCGCGTCAGGTCCATCAAAGGCTGGGAACATCTGGATGAGGTGGTGATGGTGGACCAGAGCCCCATCGTCCGCACCCCGCGCTCCACCCCTGCCGTTTATGCCGGAGTTTTTGAAGAAATACGCTCCCTCTTCGCGGAAACGGAGACGGCCCGCGCGCGCGGCATGAAGCCCGGTTTCTTCTCTTTCAACAGCGGGGACGGCCGGTGTCCGCGCTGCATGGGCATGGGGAGTGAGAAAGTGGAAATGCAGTTTCTTTCCGACATTTTCGTTCAGTGTCCGCTGTGCCACGGCTCCCGGTACGGGAGCGAAGTGCTGAGCGTATACCGTGACGGCAGGAATATTGCGGACGTGCTCGGCATGACGGTAGCGGCTGCTCTGGAATGCTTCAGCGCGGAAAAAGGGGCCAAAGCCTCCCGCATCGCTTCCAAGCTGGGCGTGCTTCAGCGTGTAGGGCTGGGGCACCTGACCCTGGGGCAGCCTCTGAATACCCTTTCCGGCGGGGAAAACCAGCGCCTGAAGCTGGCTAAAATCCTGCTGGACCAGATAGGTTCCGGCGCGAACAGCCCCAAGATGCTGATTCTGGACGAGCCGGGAACGGGTCTTCACTTTGCGGACATTGAAGTTCTGCTGGCCGTGTTCCGGGAACTGGTGGAGCAGGGGCATACCCTGCTGGTCATCGAACACAACCCGGAGTTCATCAAATCCGCGGACTACGTAATTGACCTGGGGCCGGAGGGCGGCGCCGGAGGCGGCCATGTGGTGGCCACGGGCACGCCGGAGGAAATCGTAGCCGCCGGGAAGGGATATACGGGCAAATACCTCAGGGAGGTGCTGGAAGGCAACCCTTCCGTTTACGACCCTGCGGACGCCGCCGTCCCGGAATCCGCGGACATGGATATACCGGAAGGCGTCATGGCCCTGCGGGGAGCGCGCCACCACAACCTGAAAAACGTGGACCTGGACGTGCCGCGGGGAGAAATGACCGTGCTGACCGGGCTTTCCGGCTCCGGGAAGAGCTCCCTGGCTTTTGATATCTTTTTCGCGGAAGGGCAGCGGCGTTTCATGGACGTCATGTCCCCGTACGCCCGGCAATTCACGGAACAGCTGGAAAGTCCGGACATCGACCGCCTGACCGGATTGCCCCCCACGGTGGCTATTGAACAGAACATGTCCCGCGGGGGCACCAAATCCACCGTGGGAACCGTCACGGAAATCTGGCAATTCTTGCGTCTGCTGTATGCCAAGCTGGGGCAGGCCTACTGCCCGCAGTGCGGTGTTCCGGTGGGCAAAAGGTCGGAATCGGAAGTGGTGGAGCTGGTGGCGAGGGAGCTGAAAAAACATGGCGGGCTCGCGTTGCTGGCCCCCCTCGTCAGGGGGCGCAAGGGGCATTACGCAGACCTGGCCCGCTGGGCGGAAGGAAAGGGATATGAGGAAATGTGGGTGGACGGCAAACTGGTTCCCCTGAGCGGATTCCAGCCGCTGGACCGCTATTCCAGCCATGACCTGGACCTGGTCGTTGCACGGCCGGAGGCTTCCTGGCCGCCGGAAAAGCTTGCCGGGGCGGTTCATGCCGCGCTGGAAATGGGGGAGGGGTTCCTGCAGGTGCTCCCGCCCGGCTCCGGCCGTCCGGAACTGATGGGCACCAGGCTGGCATGCGCCTCCTGCGGGCAATCCTTCCCGGAACTGGAACCGTACACGTTCTCCTTCAACTCTCCGCGCGGGTGGTGCCCCGTATGCCGCGGGCATGGAATCGTCGGCAGGGGGAAAGTAAAGGAAGATCAGGCGCAATCCCTGCTGGAGGCTGAACTGAAATATGACAGGGAACTGGCGCGGCAGGCGGACGATGACAAGGGAATAACAACCTGCCCTGCCTGCCGGGGCGTGCGGTTGAATGAATTTGCCCGCGCCGTGCGGCTTCAGGGCGTGACTCCCGGTGACATTGCCTCCCTGCCTGCCGTGGCCGCCGCAGAACTGGTCAAAGGGTGGCGATTTGAACGGGAGGAAGCGCTCATTGCCCGTGACGTAGTGGCGGAAATCACGCAGCGCCTCAACTTCCTCCAGCGAGTGGGGCTGGGCTACCTTTCCCTGGACCGGAGCGCCACGACGCTCTCCGGCGGGGAAACCCAGCGCATCCGCCTGGCTTCCCAGCTGGGCTCCCATCTCCGCGGCGTGCTGTACGTGCTGGATGAACCGACCATCGGCCTGCATCCGCGGGACAACGAATTGCTGCTGGGCACGCTGGATGAACTCAAACGCCGGGGCAATACCCTGCTGGTGGTGGAACATGATGAAGATACCATGAGGCGCGCGGACCATATTGTGGACATGGGGCCGGGAGCAGGCATTCATGGCGGCAGAATCATGGCCCAGGGCACCTTTGAGGAACTGGCCGCCATGCCGGACTCCGTCACGGGCGCGGCCCTGCACCATAAGCCCAGGCATCCCTACCGCGGGAAAAGGCGTAGGATTCCGTCCAAAAAGGATGAATCCGCGTGGCTGCGCGTGGAGGGCTGTTGCCTGCACAACCTGAAGGGGGTGAACGTTGCCATTCCCAAGGGGAGGCTGACGGTGCTCACCGGCGTATCCGGCGCGGGGAAAACCTCCCTGATGACGGGAACCATCCGTCTGGCTGCGCGCCACGCCATCGGCGACAATCTCACGAGGGAGCAGAGAAAATTATGGAAAACCTCTTCCGGCTTTGACTCCATCCGCATGGTGTACGGCGTGGACCAGAGCCCCATCGGCAAAACGCCCCGTTCCACCCCGGCCACCTACGTGGGTTTCCTGGACGACATCCGGACCCTGTTCGCGCAGACGGCTGACGCCCGCAGGCTGGGCTTTGACCGCGGCCGTTTCTCCTTCAACACGGGGCAGGGCAACTGTGAATCCTGCAAGGGCACGGGCATGCAAAAGCTGGAAATGGACTTACTGCCCCCCTGCTATGTGCCGTGTGAGACCTGCCGGGGCAAGCGCTACAACGCCGCCACCCTGACCGTGAGGTACAAGGGGAAGACCATTGCGGACGTGCTCCAGATGGACTTTGCGGAAGCGGCGGAATTTTTTGAAAGCCAGCCCCGCATTTCGGACCCCCTCAAACTGCTGTCGGAAACCGGCCTGGGTTATCTGACGCTGGGGCAGGCCTCCAACACGCTTTCCGGCGGGGAAGCCCAGCGGCTCAAGCTGGTGACGGAACTCATCAAGGGCCAGCGCGTCAGCCGGAACGCCCTGATGAAAGGCAGGGAACTGCCCGGAGACCTGTACCTGATTGAAGAACCCTCCATCGGCCTGCATCCGCGGGATGTGCGGCTGCTCATTGACGTGCTGCACCGTCTGGCGGACCAGGGGAACACCGTCGTTGTCATTGAACATAACACGGAAATCATGGCGGAGGCGGACTACGTCATCGACATGGGCCCCGGACCCGGCGATGCCGGAGGAACCATCGTGGCGGAAGGCACGCCGGAGCAGATAGCCGGGAAAAAATCCCCCACTGCGGAATACATCCGCCGGGAACTGAATGGGGAGTCTTAGGCAGGAGGAAGGATCAATAAGGCACTCAGGGCCGTTCCGGGAATGCCGGGGCGGCCGTCGTATTCGCCTGCCTTTTTCTGTTCCGTGAAAACAGGCATGGCTTGCGCCCGGCATAAAAGAAGTTTGGCGGAGAGAGTGGGATTCGAACCCACGGTGGGTTGCCCCACGGCGGTTTTCAAGACCGCTGCATTAAACCGCTCTGCCATCTCTCCGTGCAACAAGCACGGGCACAGGCTACCGTGAAGGAGACGGCTCTGTAAAGTCCTATTCATGTCTTTCCAACATGTTTGCGGGAACAGCCCGTTTTTTCAAACGGGAGGCTTCCACCTGTTCCCGCGGCATCAGGGCAGGAATTCTCCCGGCAGGAGGCTGATGAGCCGCATGGCGCATTTCCGGGGAGTGTCTGCGGAAGTGTCTATGGAGAAATCATGCGGGAAATGGCGGTGGATGCCTGCGTGCTGGCGCTGGGCATGGGCCGGGGCAGGAGTCCGGTCAGTGCGGCGCCGCTCGCGCTCCAGCAGAACATCCTGGCGGCATTCCACCCTGACCAAGATGCGGGGGATGCCGTCCAGGCGGTTCAGGAGGTCCTGAATCCAGCGGCGGGATTCTCCGATGACGTGGTCCACGATGACCAGGGCGCCTTTCCGGGCCGCCTCGGCAATGGCGGCGTGGAAAGATTCAATGAAGGGCAGGCCGGATTCCCTGACGGCATCCAGGGCGGTTTCATGCTTTCCCCGGCTCATGGCCAGATAATCGTCCATGGAGAAAATCATAGCTGCCTCTTTCAGCAGAAGCTGCAAGTTCCGGGCCAGTGTGCTTTTTCCCGCGCTGGAGGCTCCGTTGAGCAGGATGACGCGCCCGCTTCGCGGCCGGGGCGCTTTCCGGTTCTCCGCAGGGCCTTTCTTCCCCATGGCCTTATGGTTTCCCGGACGGCTCGCGGAGGTGTTTTGATCGCCGTCTTCCGTCCGGCAGGTTCCGGCCCCTTCCGTGAGGGTGGGGGCTTCCTGGCGGGAGAGGCAGGCTGGTTTCCAGAGGATGTCGGACGCGGCGGTCATGGAAGGTTCATGGGCATCATGAATAAAAAGCTCCGTCAGGGCAATCATAAGAATGGCCCTGTGCGGACGGAATCGCTGCTGCCGTTCATGTCTTGCCGGGCAGACGCCGGGAAGGATTTTCTTGCGGAGCGGCTGCGGCGGCATGGATGCCGTCCGTCATGACTCCGTGGGGCATGCTGCGCCTTTTCCCGTCAATAACGGGGATGCCTCATTCCTGCCGGAAGCTTTCCCGGCCGTCATTTGCTTCTTGCAGCGGACGGGGGAGGCATGAGAGAGTCCGGCATGGCTTCTTCCCCGGATGTAGTAGAGTATATTTGTTTCCAGCTCCGTCATGCCGGGGATATTTCCTTCAGAAAAATGTTTGGGGACTACGGATTGTACTGCGGCCGGACATTCTTCGGTTTGGTGTGTGACAACCAGTTGTATGTCAAGATAACGGAGCCGGGTTTGAAGATGCTTCCGCAACAGGAGCAGGGCTGCCCCTATCCCGGCGCCAGGCCGCATTTCCTGGTGACGGAGCTGGACGATGACCGGGCCCTTTCCTCCCTTGTCAGGGAGACATGCTCCGTTCTGGCTGTTCCGTCTGTTCTGGAGGGGAAGAAGAAAAAGGCGTCCGGTGAAAAAAGAAGCAGGCGCCCTTAGACGCCTGCCGGCGGGAAATGGCTGCTGGAGGGGAAGGTTATTTTCCGGGAGTTTCCGGAGCGGCCAGAGAGGAGAGGTTCTTCTTCAGGCTGGCGGCGGCGGTTTGCGTGGCTTCGTTGTCGGACTCCGTGAATTTATCCAAGGCCTGCGTCAGGGATTTAAGGTCGGATTCCGATATTTTGCGCCCTTTTGCCTTGCGCTGTTCCAGAGCGGAGATTTTTTTATTAAGGTCGGCCAGTTTTGATAAATCCCTGTTCGCTTTCAGGGCCGCCAGAGGTTCGTCAAATTCCTTGACGGAGGGAACCGCCGTTTTGAGGCGCATGATGGCCGTTACCGCTTCCAGAGGGTCGGACTGGATCCGGGCCTGCACGATTTCCTTGGTATTTTCCAGCCATGCGTCAAAAGCTTCACATACGGCCTGCGCTTCCTCGTCATTCGTTTTTTTCCTCAGGGGTGTGATTTTGGATTCGATGTTGCTGCCGGTGGAAACGACCGTTTTGGCCAGCGATTTGTATTTGTTCAGTTCCACTCCTTCCAGAATAGGAAGGCCGCGTTCCATCTTCATCACTTCCTTTTTCACCAGGTCATAGAGCTGGGGAGGATAGCCCTTGGTCACGACTTTTCCGTTAGCTCCAATCAGAACGGCATGCGGCAATCCGCCCGGGCAGGGAGCCTCCGGAATGCTCAGACTCTGATAAATGGGGAAAGTGATCTTCTTTTCTTCCAGAAACTGTTTGACTCTGGGGGACGGGAGCTGGCTGTGGCTGCCTATGACAGTAAAGCCCTTGGACTGGAATTTTTCCTGCAATTCCTGCAGATGCGGCATGCTGGCGATGCAGGGCGGGCAGTTGATGCCCCAGTATTCAAAAAACACCACTTTCCCTTTCAGGTCGGAAGCTTTGAGTTTCGGCCCGTGGATATGGCTGCCGTCGTTGAAGGCTGGATAGGTGACTTTGCTTTCCGCCGCCTGGGCGGAGGCGGGAACCGCCATGGCGGCGATGATACCGGATAAAATAAAGGCAGGAAAGGCGTTCATGGAACGGATGATGAAGAATTCAACATTGAGTGTCAAGGAGGAAGCGGAATTTTCAACTGGAGTTTCCTAAGGGTTCAACGGCCCGCATGCGCCGGGGATGGGGGGCGGGGCACTCCCTGCCCTGGGAAGATTTGGCTGTTTTTTCCCTGAGGGAGAGGCGTTTCAGGCTATATCCAGTCCCATGATGTAGTCCGTCATGTAGTAACCGTGGCCGATGTGGAAATCCCCGCGTTCCAGGGTCCGCATGCCCATGCGCTGGTAGAATTCCACCGCCCGGGTGTTATCGCGGTTCACGTTCAGGCGCATCAGGCACGGTTCCGGGTGGATGCTTCTGATGTAGCTGATGGCGTGGCGGAACAGAAAGCTTCCTATATGCAGGCCCTGGAAGCCGGGCAGAACGTAGATTTTCTGCAAATGGAAGACGCCGGGGCCTTCCGGCTGGACGGACAGGTAGCCGCAGTCCTTTCCCTCATGGGAGGCGATGAAGTACACATGCCCCTCCTCCATCTGTTTTTCCAGGTTGGCGGGGGAATACATCCAGTCCATCATGAAATCTATTTGCTCTCTGGAAAGGAGGTCCCGGTATGTGGCCGGAAAAGCCTGGCAGGCCAGTTCATGGATCAGCGTGATGTCGTCCTTGGCGGCTTGGCGGAGAGTCGGCATGGCAGAAATATTACACGGAAAAGCGCCGGATGAAAAGGGCCTCTTCCCCATTTCCTGCAGAAAAATCATCTCTGCATTAAAATCGTTGATAACAAGCTTGGAGAATAGATCCATCAACAGTCTATAGAAGTAGGCCATCTCTTGCTTTGATCGGTAACATAGATCACCAACAATCTAATGTTCAACAATTTTTCGTATACAAAGGATGGACTGTTCAGGGGGGCGCTGAACTCTACTCGCGTTGAGATCGAAGGTACTCTAAAGTGTTGTATTTGTATGGTAACTCATTATTATAGAGTGTTTTGCATTTAATGTGATCGGAATTGTGCAAAATAGTCTTGCTGTAAGATTTTCAGAATATTCTGGCTATTGATATTCAGAAAATTGCTCTGATGAAAAATCGGGAAGATCAACGAAACAAGACTAAAGTGGATAATTCCAAATGCGATTATATTCTATTTCTTGAATTTTTCTTTCTTTTGGAATGCCGCAAGGATTTTGTCCCCTGCGCAAGTCGTTGTCTGCAGTTCGCCCCAAATAGGAACAAATCCTGTCATGGGTTCTAGCTGAAGGCTTATTTGAAGAATCCTGTGTACTTCAATAAGCATTTGTGAATGCGAAGTGTGACAAGACCTGAGATATTCATGGAGGGATAGGATGCCAGATGGAAGAGACTCCGTAGGGTTTGACAAAGATTCATCTTTCCTCTGAATCTTTGTTCTTACAGGTTTCCGTCCCACCTTCCTCTCTATTTCCCTGATATAATTCTACAGGCTTGTTACCAATGAATTTGACGCAGCACCGCAAGGTTTTAGGTTCAACTCCTGTCCATGGGTATTCGCAAAAGGATTCGGCTCCATTGCGTCGTGTTTTTCAGAACTTTATGACTGTTGATTCATTTATCCCAGCGAATTCTTAATTCCGCTTGCGTGAAAAACGTCTTCAATTATGATAGACAGCAGAATTAGGATTTGTTATGTCTTGACGCGAGAGATCATACAGTAGCTAAGGATATCCCCATTATTCATCCTGCGTAGTGCAAATCCAATTTCGTTAGCGCTATATATACTATGAAACCAGATTTTTTTATTTATAATATTATTGCACGAAACCCGTATCGTATCCTTGGAATATACGGAAATTCTTCCAAAAGAGAGCAGTTAGCAAATGTTAGCCGCATTTCTGCGTTTTTGCGTGTTAAGCAGTCAATAAGTTTTCCCCTTGATAAAATCGCACATCTTCCCCTTCCTGTTCGCACGGAACAAAGTGTTAGCCAAGCTAACGCAGCTCTTTCTTTGCCGATTCACCGTCTTCGTTATGCTCTTTTCTGGTTGATGAAAATTTCTTCTGATGATGAGAGAGCTCTGAAGGCATTGGAGAGTGGTGATACTGAACAAGCCATGATTATTTGGCAAACCAGCGATACGGTATCAGCTCAGCATAACCTTGCGTTGTGCTGTTTTTTTATGGGATATACGAAAAAAGCATTCCGTCTGTTAGAGGAACTTTATGCCGTACACGCTTCTGAGTTGGGAAAATTGATAGATGATAGTTTAAATACTTCAGAATCCCAACTAGTTGATTTATTTCTTTCGTCCCTGAAAGAAGAGTCTCCTGACGCTTTACAGATATTAGATTCTTTGGTCAGTAGACCTGTATGGATTGAACGGATTACACGCAGTTTGTCTGACAAACTTCTGCAGCTTATAAAAGATTGTTATGTTCAAGATGAATCTACGCCTGAGAAGAATCTTGAGAATGTAGAGAATTTGGTACGGGTAAGTGCTCCTATTTTACACTCGATCAAACTGTTCATGGGAGTAGATGACCCCATCTATCGCAGTTTATCTGATCAGGTGGCGGAAAAAGCGCTACGGGGAATTGTACGGTACTACAATAGATCGGAGTCTGAGAAGGATTTGCTTGTTGTACTCAGAGTAATGAAACAGGTGCGCGATATTGCTTGTGGCAGTGAAATCATCGAGCGGTGTACGAAAAATATTAATTTTGTTCAGAAAGAGATAGACGAGTACCCGTCAGATGAGACAGGAAAAGAGGGAGAGGAAATTTACCAAACGATTAAGAATGAATTGACTAAGAACACAACCATTTCCAGTATACACGACATCTTGCGTTCTGTGAAACGGAAACTTAAGGTTGTAAAGAAACGGCTTGGCGCAGAAAATGCTGCTTATCTCCAACTTTCTTCTTGGATAGCTACATACGTTCATAAACATCTTATGATTGTATTGATAGAAAGACTGAACAAAGAGAAAGTAAGGAAGGAAATGAGAGAAACCTTAGAAGATGCGTGGGCTGTTTTTCGCCAATTGGACTTTTTTGCTATGGATCCAACGTTTCGCGAAAAAGAGTATGCGAAAGATCGCATGTCAGTGAAAAAACTCTGTATGAGTTTGTCAGTGAAGACATTTTATTTCGCGGATACAATTCATCGCTATCCGAAGTTTTTTACCGGAATTATCACGATTCTTATTATCGTGCCTTTTGCCTGCCTTACGGTAGCAGAGGTTCAAGCAGAGGAACTAAAATCTCTGGTCTCTGGGGCAAAAACAAAGGAGGATTGGAAGTCGGTTATTGCTATAGCCCGCACCAAGACAATGGCTACCAATCAAATGGAAATCATCAAGTCAGCGGAAAGTGCACTCAAAGAATTTGAACTCTATGAGCGACTCAAGTCTCGCTTTAATGTTGCTGAAACTGCATCAGAGTTTGAGAGTATTGCTGCTAATGCCAGGAGGACATACTCTACTGTTGCTTCTCTGAAAGAATTGGGTGATAAGGCTAAGGATCGAGCGGAAGAACTGAGAATTAAGGAAGAAGCTGAAAAGTATGAACGCCTCTGGGGTACTGAATCCAAAGCTTGGAATACAGTAAAGAATGAAAATAGCAAGGCGGCTTGCCTTCAGTACCTTAAACTTTATCCGATGGGAAAACATGCGGAAGATGTTAAAAAGAGGCAGATAGATATTGAAGTAGCGAATATCTTTGAGAGCAGAGATTATGGCGAGCTACCGGCACCCCAGAGGACTAGCTTCTCTTACTCATCGACAGCGAGCATCACCGTCACCAACGATACGCAGTACGTCTTAACCATCCTTTACAGCGGAGAAACCAGTGAGAAACTGGAAATTCCTGCTCATGAAACACGTTCTTTAAAATTGCCAACGTCTACATACAGAGTGGTTGCGTCGGTGGATGCTTCAGGTGTACGTCCTTTTGCCGGAACAGAGACATATAGAGGGGGAAGTTACCAGGTTACTTACTATATTTCTTCCACCCCTTCCCCTTCTTATAGGTACTCGACATTCTCAGATTTGAACAATATATAGTTTCTTCAAAATTGTTATAGTTGAGAATCTGTATCATTACTTATGAATACACAACCAGACAATATGCTCCTTTTGAGTTCTTTAAATGAGCTTTGTTTAGATGCAAATTTTTCTCCATGGGCTATCTCGCCGGGTTGGAGCCTGAATTCTACACAGAATCAGTCTGTCTTTACCATCTCACGTGCGGAGATGCGATCCATTATGTTGAATATAAAGTCTCGCTTTGCAACATTAGAAAAACAGGGAGAAGACTTTTTAAGTCAACTTCACGCTGCTCATCATCGCAGCGACAAGCTTGACAAGGACCTCCTCCGAGCTCAGCAGGAACTTGTTGCCGTTCGACAAACAAATGATCATCAGAACAAAGAGTTGAAAAAGGAGCTAGGACTCATCCGGGATCTATCACATTCTCGGGAGATGACTCTTTCTTACTTACGAGGAGGTCTGAATCGTGCACAAGGCGAGTTGACCAACCTGAAGGGGGTAACGCTGCTCAACCAGCAAGAATTGCAGCAACATACCCGTGATATGGAGGAGGTACGGCAGGAACAAACTGCTCTTGCCGTACAAACAAGCCAGGTGAGCGAAGTTGCGTCTCACTTGGGAGTTGGACTTATTGTCGTTTGCGTATGTCTACTGGCTACGGCTGTAGCCATGGGGTGGTTCTGGTATAAGAAGGGTCGTGTTCTCTTGCGTTCCTTGATTCAACAACGAGAGGAGTCTATGAAGGAGAAAGCTGATTTCTTTGATCTCATTTCCAATCATTTGGCTTCAGCTGTTTCCTCAGCAAACAACGGGGGAAAAGAGCCAGATCATTCTTCCATGCTTAAGTTCGTCAATGAGATTGCTCGCATGGAGGTGAACATGATGCGCATGGATTCTTCTGCCAAGGGGTACAAGCAGCTTTCGCGGGGGCTGGAACGCATCCGTAACAATTTTGCCGCGATAGGCTATGAAATAGTCCCCATGCTGGGGTTGCCATATCAGGATGGCCTAAGAGCAGATATAGACTTCATTGTTGATGACAGCTTACCTGAAGGTGAACGACGCATCACCGCTGTTTTGAGTCCTCAGGTTAACTACAAAGGGACATTAATCCAAAAAGCTAACATTACAGTTTCTCAGAACATATAACCCGCCAAACTGCATGAACCGTATTAAAATCGACTACGGGATAGACCTTGGAACTACGAATTCAGCCATTTGTCGCATGGAGCGCGGTGTACCGACCATCTGCAAGATTGAAGTTACGGATGATACGATGCCGTCCTGTGTATTTTTCAATAAAAAGAAGAGCACGATTGTGGGCAACTCGGCATACCTATCCATGAAGAGTGACAAGAGACGCGCGACCTATGGCTGGCATCCTGAAAGCTCGAACGCATTCATAGAATTCAAGCGCACGATGGGCACAAATCATGTGTATGAGAGTCCGAATATGGGACGAGGCTACAGTTCTGAGGAACTTTCTGCAGAGGTTCTCAAGGCACTCAAGTCTTTCGTTACAGATGAAGAGATAAAGTCTGTTGTCATCACAGTGCCGGCCAAATTTACAGTGAATCAGAAGACTGCAACGATGGAAGCCGCTCGCTTGGCAGGATTCCGCCATGTCGAGTTGTTGCAAGAACCAATAGCTGCTTCTCTTGCTTATGGATTGAGTTTTGAACAAAGCAATGGCCATTGGATGGTCTTTGATTTTGGCGGCGGCACATTTGATGCCGCATTGCTTCGGGTGGAAAATGGTATTATGCAAGTCTTTGACACTGCTGGAGACAACTACCTCGGTGGCAAGAATCTGGATGAGGCTATCGTGGATGATATTATTATGCCGACTCTTCGTGAAAACTATGCATTGGATAACATTCTGGACAATCCTGCGCGCAAAGCTGTATTACGCGATGCCCTCAAGACCTATGCGGAAGATTTGAAAAATCAGCTTTCATTCAAGCAGCAAGTGGATGTTTTATCCAACCTCGGAGAACTTGGAGAGGACGATAATGGTGAAGAAATTGAGTTAGATCTCACTGTTAAACAAGAGGATGCATTCCGTGTGATGCGCCCGATTTTTCAGCGTGCAGTGGATATATGCTTGGAACTCTTGAAGCGCAACGGGATGAGAGGAGATGAACTTGATAAGCTTATTTTCGTGGGAGGTCCGACGCACAGCCCTCTTATTCGTGGTATGCTCGTGGAGCAGGTTAGCCCGCGAGTGGATTCGAGCGTTGATCCAATGACTGCTGTTGCAACCGGAGCTGCACTCTATGCCTCAACAATTGATAATAAAGCGGCTCCGAACGATACTGGAACGGATGTATTGCATTTTGACGTTGGCTATGAATCCACTTCTGTGGAAAGGCAGGAGTGGGTAAGTATTCGCTTGGAACGAGAAAACTCCGGAGAGAATTGTCCCGATGCTGTAGAGGTGGAGTTTATTCGTGGAGACGAAGCCTGGTCAAGTGGGCGTGTGCCTGTTGATGCATTCGGTAGTGTTATTGAATGTGCTTTGCGGGATGGAAAGCCGAATTCCTTTGCAATTAGAGCTTTTAATGAACAAGGCGATGTGTTGCGATGTTTCCCTGAAGAAATTACCATCATTCAGGGAACCAAGATAGGAGCAGCGCCTCTTCCATACAATATTGGCATTTCCGTATGGGACAACGGGCGTAAGAAAGCTGTATTCCAGGGGTTGAAGGGGTTGGAGAAAAATACGCCCCTTCCGGCGGTAGGGGTACGTAATGAATTGCGCAGCACAGTTACCCTTCGCCCGGGAATAGATGAAGACGTTTTAACCATTCCCGTCTACCAAGCCGAACATAATGCAGAGGCAAGTCTTGCTGTTCTTCATGAATATGTGGCGGATGTGAGCATTTGTGGCGATGAGGTTTTTGAGCTTATACCAAGTAATAGTCCAGTCGATGTCACTCTCAAGGTCGATTCCTCGGAAATGATGACGATGGAAGTGTTCTTTCCTCGTCAGGATGTCACCGTCAGCAAAAAACTAGATACCTTGCGGCATCAGTCTTTGCAGGAAGCTGCGGGGCGTATTCCGGAGTTCTTGACGACAGCCAGAGAGGGGATTTCTCGTCTCAAAAAGGACGGGATAGACGTAAAGAGTCTGAAAGAAGATTTGGGACAAATTCTTAAGGAGTATCGAGAAAGTAATGAGAAAAAAGCTGTGCTTGAGCATGTAAAAAATCTTATGCGTCGAATTGAGGAGGTGGACTCATCGCAGGAGTTGAATCGTTTGCTCAGGGAAATAGAGGAAACCCGAACTAAGTTGCACAAAGCCCAAAAAGAATTTGGAGATAGCACAAGCGCTGCTTCATTGACTTATATAGAAAAAGAGGCTGATGCCGCTATTCACAGTGGCAACGTCCCTTTGGTTGCAAAGGCTCTTGAATCAATGAATTTTCTTTATTTCGATCTTACGAAGATTCAGCAGGCCATGATATTTATTATGTCTTGTAGTGCACGTTATAATTTAATCTCCTGGAAGGATGCTTCCCGAGCCCGTTATTTGATTGACAGTGGGCTGTCAATGATGAAAAATTTTTCTTCGTCATGCACGCTTGTTTCTGTAGCAGCGGAATTGTTTCATCTTATGCCGGAAGAAGAGGTCAAAAGAACTTCGGTAGGTCTCCAATTCTGATAGATTTTTATGGCTTCGTTAGTACCGAAACAACATTTTGCAAACTGGACGGTAGTCGTTTTTCTGCCCCACTTCGGGCAAGGTCAAGAGTGGTATCGCGTAGCAGATACATCGGGGAATAAATACTATCTCAGCTTGGGCAATATAGAAGAAGCCGGGCACTCAATTCCATCTCAATTAAAGCATGAATCCTTGCTGGAAGTTAAAGAAGAAGGTTCTGCGATTGTTGCAAGTGAGCGCAAGCGTTACAGGGTGTTTGAGTTTATAAGTGCAGAAACGCTGTTTCGCCGTCTTGAGCGTCAAAAAACGTTGAGCGTGTACGATTCAAAGAACGTGGCGTGTGGCCTGCTTTCTCTGGTGGATATTCTGCATCGTCAATCGCCTGCCTTTTCTATTGATGGCCTTTCTCCCTCGTCTATCTTGCTGGGCTTGCAGGATAACAGTGTTAAGGTTCTGGATATCCCAACTGTGGGCATTCCTCTTTGCCGAGCACCGGAGTCTATAGTAGGCAAGGGCAGGGGAGAGCGCAGCGATATCTATGTAGTTGGGAGCCTTTTATACAGAATGCTTTTTGGTCAATTCCCATGGAAAATCTCTTCGAAAAGTTCGTACGAGACCTTTATTGTCGAGAGGATGGTTGCAGAACGTCGTCAGCCATTATCTTTTCCCGAACGGGACATCTTTGATTTGGACGATTCTCTGCTGCATGCACTTAAGCGTGCGCTCGCTTATGAAGTCGATGTCCGTTATGAGAGGGCTGCCGATATGCTGTTTGATTTGGAGAGTAACTCAGTACATTCTGTTGACGCTCCATCTTTACATTCTACGGCGTCTAACAAGACAGAATCTGTTAATCCTCAAACTGGATCTGACAGTTCTTTCTGTGTGCAATCTGATGTAATTCCGAGTGGTTTGGCGGCCGTAGCGGGGATGCGAGAGTTGAAGGAATATCTGACAAAAAATGTTATTAATCTTCTGAACAATAAGGAGCGTGCCCGACGTTATCGCATCCAAATACCTAATGGTATATTGCTCTATGGACCTCCCGGATGCGGAAAGAGTTTTTTTGCTGAAAAATTTGCAGAGGAAGTGGGCTACAATAAAATCTATGTGAAAGCCTCAGATGTGGCGAGCATTTATGTACATGGCGCCCAGTGTAAAATCAAAGAACTCTTTGATGAAGCGCGTAAGAAGGCACCAACGGTGATTTGTTTTGATGAATTTGATGCCTTAGTACCCAATCGCAATAACAATCTGTCAAATCATCAGTATGGAGAAGTCAATGAGTTTTTGTCTCAGCTCAATAATTGTGGAGAGGATGGTGTTTTTGTCATAGCTTCGACTAATAAGCCGGATCTCATAGATTTTGCTGTCATGAGGCGAGGACGTATAGATCGTCTTGTTTATTTACCTGCGCCGGATGAAGAGGCGAGGCGTGAATTATTTTTGATAAACCTGAAAGGACGCCCTTGTTCTCCTGAAATTGACATTCTATGTCTTGCAAAAATGACAGAGGGATACGTATGTAGCGATATTGCAGGTATTGTTAATGATGCTGCTATTGTAGCTGCCGAGCGAGATGAATTACTGACACAACAGCTCATTGAACGAATTATTACGTCAACTCCTCCGACAGTGAGTAGACGAACACTTGACTCCTATGAACAATTGAAGCAGAAGCTGGAAATGTTTCGTTCTTAAGAAAATGAAGTTGCATACGAAATAAAGAATTTCCGACGAGTTTAGATAAAGGTAAAAGCGAACAAAGTAAGAATTGCATTCGACGTATTTCCTATCTGTTGTGATATGCCAAAAAAATCGCAAATATATTTCTTTGCGATGAGCGTGAACAGTTGTTGTGACAGATTTACCCCTACCTATTCCGGCGGAGACATCCTATGCTGAACGCCGCCATTTTTCTGACAGCCTCCGGGAAATGCTGTTTTTATTGCGAACTTTGCATGTCCAGTCATGAAAGAACCCATCCCCATACAACAATGGCTTCCCGCGGGGCCTCTGAGGGACATGGGTGAAAAATATGTAAGCCAGCTTCCGGATGTGGCGCAAAATCCCATCGGTCCGGAATCCCTCATGCACCAGTCGGATCATTCCTGGTCGGAATACCTGGTGGCTTATTCCCTTCTGTACCCGGGAATAGCGATTATCCTGGCCCTGCTGGGAGGGCTGGGGCTTTGGGCCTTCTTCATTTTTTGCCGCCGCCGGGAATATGCCCACCGCATTTTCTGTTCCAAGTGCGGCTCCATGATGTACCCGTGCGGCCTTCACTGTCCGGAGTGCGGCACGTCCAATCCGTCCCCACGCGCCCTGAACTGGATAGGATATTCCAGGCTGCGCACCGTGGTTCCTTCCTCCGGATGGAAAAGGCATGAGGAAGTTCTCCGCAGCTACCGGCGGTGTTTTTACTGCGGGCAGCCGCTTCGTGAGCCCTCTCTTGACCAGAGCTGCCCCGCCTGCGGCAGGGCGGTGCTCCAGGGGGAGGAGTCCGTGGACCGGTATGATGCGTATATTGGCCGCCGCAGGGGGTGGACCTTCGCTGCCGTGGTCGTGCTGGGGGTGATTCCCATTTTGGGGCCGCTGCTGGCTTCCTCCCTGTACAAGAGAACGCTCATTAATCCGTATTCCCTGTACATGACCGTATACCGGGAAAGCTTCCTGATGGTGGTGCTTTTCCTGTGCCGCCATTTGTTTCGCCTGCTGCCGTTCATCGGCGTCATCGGCATGCCCATCCTCTGCGTGACGGAATACCACCTGTACCGGCGCATGTTCCTGTGGAAGGCGGAGAAACATGATTTCAGGGGGGAATGAAGCGGGAAGCTCTTTTCCTGTAATGCCTTTCCGGCGCCTCAGCGGAAAATTATGGGGCGCGGATCTGTTTGGAACCCGGGCAGCGTATCGTTTGGTGAGATTCTCCTGATTAACGTCTTATATCTTATTGTATCAAGTATGACAAGGAATGCCTGGTTTTCTTATGGACTAAACTTACCTGGTACAGTATGTAGGAGGTGTTCCCCGGAGGGGGCACGGGAAGATTCCCCAAAGCCCCGCATACGGAGGAACAAAACCTGTAATATTAATAAGATGAAAATGAAAAGAAAACTGGCATCGGTTCTGGCGAAGGCTTTCTCCGGAAAGTCTGTGCCGGAAAAGAAACGGGAAAGGGAGGCCAGGGCCTCCAGGAAACTGGAAGCGTGGCTGAAGACTTCCAGAATGCGCTCCTTCTAGGGAAGCGCCCGCTGAAGTGAAAGGCGGATTCGGGCGCCGGGCGTCCGGTTCGCCGGCTGGGACGGGGATGTCATCTCCGTCCTGTTGTTTTTACCGGAAAAGGTATGTCTTGATGACAGTTGCGCCTTGACTACGGCGGTGGAATGTCCGTTCATCTGGACAGACATGACCATACCCGGAATTCTTGAAGAAAAGTTGTCCTCCGCGTTAAAAGCGGTGTTGGGGGAGGAGCTTCCCGCTGATTTTCACGCTTCGGTGACGCCCTCCGCCGATTTGCGGTTCGGGGATTACCAGAGCAACGCCGCCATGGTGCTTGCCAAACGGTGCCGCACGAATCCCCGCGCGCTCGCCCAGCAGGTGGCGGACCGGATAGGGCAGGATGCCGTGTGCTCCCTGGAGATTGCCGGGCCCGGATTCATCAATTTCCGCATCAGACCGGAATTTTACGCAGCGCGCCTGCTGGCCATGCTGGCGGATGACCGGCTGGGGGTGGAAAAAGTGCAGGACCCCAAAACCATTGTCATTGACTTTTCCGCTCCCAACGTCGCCAAGCCGATGCATGTGGGCCACATCCGCTCCACCATCATTGGTGACGCCCTTTCCCGCGTGGCCCGCTTCGTGGGGCACCATGTGATTACGGACAACCACATTGGTGACTGGGGGACCCAGTTCGGCATGATTCTGTGGGGCTGGAAGAATATTCTGGATGAACAGGCGCTGGCCGCCAACCCCATTGACGAGTTGCTGCGGGTGTACAAGGATGTGAACCTGATGTGCAAGGAAAAGCCGGAACTGCTGGATACCTGCAAGGCGGAACTGGTGAAGCTCCAGGCCGGGGACGGGGAAAACCTGGCCATCTGGAAACGTTGCGTGGAAGTTTCCAAATCCGGCCTTTCCAAGATTTACGACCAGCTTGACATCCATTTTGATTACTGGCTGGGGGAAAGCTTTTATAATGATGCCCTGGCCCCGCTGGTGGACGGCATGATCGCCGCCGGAATGGCCCGGGAGAGCGACGGCGCCATCTGCGTGTTTTCCGACGGTTCCGTGCCTCCCAATGAAGACCCCTTCCTTGTGCAGGACAAGGGGGAATGGCGCGCCAACCCCTGCATTATCCGGAAAGCGGACGGAGGCTTCCTGTACGCCACCACGGACCTCGCGACGCTGGACCACCGCATCAAGACGTGGGGCGCGGATTCCATCTGGTACGTGGTGGGCGCCCCGCAGGCTCTGCATTTCAGGCAGATTTTCTCCACGCAGCGCCGCCGCGGCATGGACGGGGACTACCGGCACATCGCGTTCGGCTCCATTCTGGGGGATGACCGCAAGCCGTTTAAGACGCGCTCCGGGGATACGGTTTCCCTTCAGGATGTGCTGGATGAAGCCATTGAACGCGCGGCCCGCGTGGTGGAGGAGAAGAGCCCGGACATGCCGGAGGAGGAAAAGAAGCGCGTGGCGGAAGTGGTGGGCATAGGAGCCGTGAAGTTTGCGGAGCTTTCCCAGAACCGCATGACGGATTACGTTTTCAACTGGGACAAGATGCTGGCCCTTCAGGGAGATACGGCTCCGTACCTCCAGAACTCCTACGTGCGCGTCCGCTCCATCTTCCGCAAGCTGGACGGCGGGCCTTTGGACTGGTCCGCCCCCATTCAGCTTTCGGAAGACGCGGAAATCCATCTGGCCCGGCTTCTGGCCCGCTATGGGGAAGTGGTGCCGCAGGTGCTGGACGACTGCCGTCCGAACATGCTGGCCGCCTACCTGTTTGACCTGGCCAGGGCTTTCCATTCCTTCTATGAGGCGTGCCCGGTCCTGAAGTCGGAAGGGACGGTGCGGCACTCCCGCCTGGCCCTGTGCGAGCTGACCGCCCGCACGCTGAAGCACGGGCTGGGCCTGCTGGGCATCCAGCTCCCGGACAGGATGTAACCGTTTCTTCCGTATGGCCGCCTCTTTCCTCCATGTCCTGCTGGCCGCCGCCGTGGCGGGGTGTTCTTCCGCCGCCGCGGACGGGGCACACGGGTACTGGATGAACAGCCCGTCCCTGAACGGCTTGAGGGAAGCCGTCTTCCGCGCCGGCGTTCCGGCGCAGCCTGCCGTGCTGCCGCCCGGCGTGGAGCCGATGATGGTGGGTTCCTCATCTCCCGCCGCGCAAATGCTGGTGCTGGAGGGAATGACGCATCTGCTCACGTTCGGGGACATGCGGGCTTTCCTTAAATTTGACGCCGCTCTCCGTCTGGACCCGGACTGCCTCATGGCCCATTGGGGCAGGTGCATGAGCCTGATGGGCGCGGGACCCGCTTTCCAGGACCAGCGCGTCCATTCCATGAAGCGCATGAAAGAGCTGGCGTTGCGTCCGGACTGCCCGGAACAGGAACGCGCTTATGCGGATGCCCTGGCCGTGCTACTGATGGATGGCCCCGTGAAGGCGCAGGAAGCGTGGAAAACCATCTGTTCCACCTGGAAGCGCGACCCATACGCCCCCCTCTTTTACGCCATGCTCCTGCGGGACGGCTTTGACGGGCAGGGCAATCCCGGAGAAGGGCAGAAGGAGGCCGTCCGCGTGGTGGAAGCCGTCCTGAAAGAACGCCCCGGCTCCCAGGCCGCCCTGTTCATGCGCGCCCTGCTGGAGGAAGTGGCTCCATCCATTTCTCCGGAAATAGTGGAAACCGCCCGCAGGGCCGTGGCCGCCAACCCCTTTTCCGCATCCGCCCATCATTTGCTGGGCCATTGCCTGTTCCGCACGGGTGATTATGAAGGGGCTTCCGCCGCGTTCAAGGAGTCTGAAAATCTGTGCCTGGCCTGGGAAAAGGCGGAAAACGTGCCTCCAGCGCTGGATGACGCCTACTTCCGCTCCATCCTTTACCGTGCCGTTTCCGAATTCTGCGCCGGCCGTTACAAAAGGGCGGAAGCCATCGCCTCCAGAGCCGCTTCCGTTCCCCTGGATAAAAAGCATCCGCTGGCTCCCGGAACCCTCCTTCAGCTATGGGAGGCCAGGACGCTGCCTGCGCGCCTGATGCTGGCCCGGCCCGGCCTTCCCCGGCAGGCCCTTGTGCTCAAGGCTTTTCCGGGCCCTCTTCCCAAAGGGTTTCCGGATTTGAGCAACGGCATGACCGCAGTGGCCTCCCAATACATGGGCGCATGTTACGCCGCAAGGCAGGGCAGAACGGATGCCGTGGCGTCCGCCTTTGACAAGATGTCCGGTATTCTGCGGCTGCTGATGGACGGCGCGGACGCCGCACGAAGGCAGATGAGCGTCTCCTACTGGGCGCGCTGCCTCCAGATGGGCAGCCTGTATTCTTCTGAAATCCGCTCCCTCATGTTTCCGGATTCCGCCAATGTATGGATGTCCGAGGCCATACGGAGCCAGCGTTTTTCCTCCCTGCTCCTTCCTCCCGTGGTGCCATACCCCGCGGAATGGATCCTGGCCCGCGCCTACCTGAAGGCCGGGAAATTCCGGGAATGCGCGGATTTGTGCGAACAGGCGTTGAAACGCTTCCCGAACCATGCCGGAGTGCTGGAGACCCTGGATAAGGCCCGTTCTTCCGGAAAATAATCCGGAATAAGCGGTGGAAACGGTTCTGTCGCCCGGTTTTGGATTGGAAACGGCATTTCCCCGCATCAAGCTGGAACATGACGCCCAATCCCGTGGCAGGAAGCTTGTTCATCTTGAAAAATAAGCCTGCGGTGATAAAAAAGGGGTGGATTCCATCCCCGCCGCATTCATCAAGATGCCCAACAGGCCGCGGCCGTTCCGCCGGATGTCTCTGAAACATGGTAAGTTTTATTTTTTCATGGCTGTTGCGGCAGATGCCGGAACGCGTCCGTTTTCATTTTCAATAACATCATACATCAAACAATATGAATCATCCCTATCTGGACCCCGCCTTTCTGGTTTCCTGGTCGCGGCTTACGCCGGAGGCCATCAGGCCGGACATCACGGAAGCCATCTCCCGCGCCAAAGAGAATATCCGGGCCATCTGTGACCAGCCGCTGGATTCCCTGACTTATGAAAGCACCTTCGGCGCTCTGGAAAAGGCTTCCGAGGACCTGCACCTGGGCTGGGGCCGCATCATGCACCTGGACTCCGTCAATGACGAACCCGCCCAGAGGGAGGCCATTGGTGAAATGCTGCCGGAAGTGGTGGCTTTCTCCTCCTCCGTGCCGTTGAACCCGCGCCTGTGGACGGTGCTGAAAGCCGCGGCCTCCTGTGACTGGGTGAAAGACCTTTCCCCCGTCAGGCAGCGTTTCATCCAGGAAACGCTGGCGGATTTCCGCGAGAGCGGGGCGGACCTGCCGGACGACGTGAAGCCGGAATACGCGGAAATAGAAGCCCAGCTCTCCCTGAAGACCAAGAAATTCGCGGAGAACGTGCTGGACTCCACCAACGCCTGGGAACTCATTGTGGAAGATGAAGCGGAACTCTCCGGGCTGCCGGATTCCGTGAAGGAGGCCGCCCGCCTGGACGCCCTGGCCAACGGCCACGGCACGGAAGAAGAGCCCCGCTGGCGCTTTACCCAGAAATTCACCTCCCTCCAGCCTGTCATGCAGTTTGCGGACTCGGACAGTCTGCGCCGCCGCATGTGGGAGGGCTCCTGTTCCATCGGAAAAGGGGGGGAATACGATAATGAAGCCCTCATCGCTGAAATCCTGGAACTGAGGGACAGGAAAGCCCATTTGCTGGGGTACGGCTGCTTTGCGAATTACGCCACCTCCCGCCGCATGGCCGGGAGCGGGGCCAACGCCCTGAAATTTATCAATGACCTGCATGACAAGGTAAAGCCCTCTTTCCTGAAGGACATGGAAGCCGTCCGCAGATACAAGGAGGAAAAAACCGGAAAATCCGTGGAAAAACTCTCCCCGTGGGAAACCGGCTACTGGTCTGAAAAACGCCGCCGCGAACTGTACGCTTTTGACGAGGAAGACCTGCGCCCGTATTACTCCGTGGAAAAAGTTATGGAAGGGCTCTTTTCCATCTACTCCGGCCTGTACGGCATCACGGTCACGCCGCGCCCCACGGTGGCGTTCAAACCCGGTGAATCCGGGGAAATGCCGGAAGGCGCGGTGGAGGTGTGGCATCCGGACGTCCTGTTCTATGAATTGCATGATGCGGAAAGCGGGGAGCACCTGGGTTCCTTTTATGCGGACTGGCATCCGCGGGACTCCAAGCGCGCCGGGGCATGGATGAACTGCCTGAGCGTAGGGGAACCTCCGCACGGCGGAAAACCCCGCGTTCCCCATCTGGGGCTCATGGTCGGCAATATGACTAAGCCCGTGGGGGACAAGCCCGCGCTGCTGTCCCACCGGGAGGTGGAAACCATTTTCCATGAATTCGGCCATCTGCTGCACCAGCTCCTTTCCGACGTGGAAGTGAAGTCCCTGGCGGGCACCAATGTGGCCTGGGACTTTGTGGAACTGCCCTCCCAGATTAATGAGAACTGGTGTTGGGAGCGTGAATCCGTGGACCTCTTCGCCGCCCACTATGAAACGGGTGAAAAAATACCGGACGAACTGTTCTCCAAAATGCGCTCCGCCCGCAATTATATGAGCGGCACGGATTTTATGCGCCAGCTCTGCTTCGGCAAGCTGGATCTGGAGCTTCACGTCAACTGGCCGCAGTACAAGGGCGTTCCGTTGGAAGAAACGAATGAACGCATCCTGGCAGACTACCGGGTGCCGATGACGGACCGCGGCCCCTCCGTGGCTCGCCGCCTGACGCATATCTTCGCGGATCCCACGGGCTATGCCTCCGGCTACTACTCCTACAAATGGGCGGAGGTGCTGGAAGCGGACGCTTTCAGCCGCTTTCTGAAGGAAGGAGTGCTGAACCCGCAAACCGGGCGCGATTTCCGCCGCTGCATCCTCAGCAAGGGCAACAGCAAGCCCGCCGCGGAACTCTACCGCGACTTCATGGGCCGTGATCCGGACGCGGAAGCGCTGCTGGTCAAATCCGGCGTTCTTTAACCTCTTTACCCACATTATCTGAACAATCCTTATGTCTGAACAAAAGAGACTCTCTCTCGCCGGCATCGGTTGCGGTTCCCGTACGCGCACTTACATGAAGCTGGCCATGGAACAAAAAGACCGCTATCGCATTGCCGCCGCGGCGGATCCCGTCAAACAGCGCACGGAAGCCGTCCGCGATTTTGCCCCGGAGGAGGAACGGGACTCCGTCCGCCTGTTCAAGGACGCCGCCTCCCTGCTGGCGGAGCCGCGCCTGGCGGACGTGGCCATCATCGGCACACAGGACGACTACCATTACGCTCCCTGCAGGAAGGCCATGGAGCTGGGCTACCATGTCCTGCTGGAAAAACCCATTGCCAAGACGCTGAAAGAAGCGCTGGAACTTAGGGATATGGCCCGTGCGCTGAAGCGCCGCGTGGCCGTGTGCCACGTGCTGCGCTACACCCAGTTTTACCGGACCCTGAAAAAAATCATCGACAGCGGGGAAATCGGGGACGTCATCACCTTCAACGCCAATGAAGGCGTGGGGGCGTGGCACTTCGCCCACTCCTTCGTGCGCGGACACTGGGGCAACAGCAAGACCTCCACTCCCATGATCGTTGCCAAATGCTGCCATGACATGGACATCCTCTACTGGCTCATGGGCCGGCGTAAATGCCTTTCCGTCGCCAGCTTTGGGGAGCTTACCTTCTTTACGAAAAAGACGCTCTCATCCCCCCGGCCGGAACGCTGCACGGACTGGACCACCCCGGTGGGGGAAGACCCCTGGGACGCCCGCAAATACGCTACGGGCGACGAATGCAAACGCTGGCTGGGGATGGTGTATGACCGTGCGCAGGAAGCTACCGCGGAAGAAATCTGCGAATGGCTGAAAACCTCCCCGTGGGGCAGGGACTACCTCCAGTGCGACAACGACCAGCCGGACCACCAGGTTTCCATCATGCGCTTTGAGGAAGGCCTGACGGGCACGTTCACGATGACGGCTTTCGAACAGGGGCGCCACATTGAAGTGTACGGCACCAAAGGCAAAATCCGCGCCGGGGCCTTCTACAAGGAAAACGGCCCCGGTGAAATCACCGTGACGCCCCACTTTGGCGGCAAAACACGCGTGGTGGAGCTGGAGGAACTGGCCGGAGGCTACCAGGGGCACGGCGGCGGCGACTGGGGATTGATTGAGGCTCTGTATGATGACATGCTGACGGTGCCCTCTCCGGAAGATATGACCACTTCCATTGAGGAATCCGCCCATTCCCATGTGATGGCCTTTGCCACGGAACACGCCCGGCTGAGCGGGCAGGTGGTAGATGTTGCTGACTTCGAACGCAAGGTCGCGGAAGGCATCCTGAATTATTGATGCGATTTTCCTCCTTGTGGGAGAGGAAAAGGCGCAGGCATCCAAAATGCCTGCGCCTTTTTGTATATAAAATACTCTCCTTTCTTAGGCGAATTTAGAATCCGGTGTCAACATAAAAGAATCAAAAATGTAGATAACTGAATCTGTTACCATGTTTTTTCCTCCAGTCCCGAACGGGAAAAAAAACGAATTGTCCCCTTCGCCCATTATGGAAACACAGAAGGGAAGAAAAACGGCGCTTCTCCCCATGAAAATAATTTTTAGATTAATTATTAATGCATTACATACATAATGAGATGAAATGCCAATGACTGAATCATTCTTTGTACCAAAAATGTTTCATTCTTTGCATTCGCAATGCGGATTCTAAATCCGGTACGGATTTTTTTGTCATGAGAAAAACACTTTGTCTTTTAGCCGCCTTGGCATTGTCTTCTCTATCAAATGCTGCCTCGTTTTCTCTGGATCTTTCTCCAACCGGGGGCGGGGCTCAGAACACCGTATCCCTTGACGGAATAACACCCCAGGATATCTTTGGTTATGAAACCGATGTCTGGCATGGAACTATAACGAAAAGCGCTTTGTCGGGCCAGGTGTCGTTAAACGATGGTTCCCTTGGTCTTCAACTCGGCGGAGTAGCCGATGTCGGCAAGGGAAATTTTGCCGGTCTCAAATTTGACATGCCTTCAGGAGTGGAGTCAGCCAAGATGTCTTTTACGATTACTTACACCTCTGCTTGGGGAGCCGCAAATTTCAACTGCGATTATACCTGCAATGTGTATGGATTCACGACCGAGGGAACATCCACGGTCATAGGAACATGGTCTTTGCAAAATGCCAAAGCTTCTCTTACCCAGAATGAGCCTGTTGATGTCTCTTTCGACCTGCAGTTGGACCCCGATGCGGATTATTCTTCTTTTGGCTTAATATTCAATAATACCCGTGTGGCCAATGCCGGCGGCATGGGGTGTGAGATCAGCAATATTCTTATTTCCGGGGAAGCAGTGCCGGAACCGGCTACGGCCTCTCTGGGACTTCTTGGCTTGGGCGCTCTTCTTCTGCGCCGCCGCAGAAACTGATGACGGGCATACAAATGATTATAACCGGGCAGACTGTGTCAAAGCCGGTTTTATGTGAGGAGGGGATGAATTATCCCCTCCTTTTTTACTTTCATTCCACGCAGTTTTTCCGGTTTGATGGACAGGGACGGATGAAATGGTCAACAGCATTGATAATTAAGGTATTTTTCAAAAGAGCCGCTTATTTGCTGATGACGTTTTTTTGAGAATGCCTCCCGGCCCGGAGCGGCATGGCCCCGGATTAGAAGTTTCGCGTATCCGTGCCGCACTGGCCGGCTGGCTAGTTGTGTAAGATGCGCGAATTTCAAAATCATTTACTTCCCTTGAAACAGGCAAGGCCGCTTTAAAAAATCGCGTCCGCTTCGCACACATTATTTTCTGCCGTCTGCAGAAACCTGCGCCAAAAATTTGTGTTCTGCCGCCATTCCGTGGCATTTCCGGAACGGGAAAGGAGCCTATTTCTTCTTCGTGTTGAGTTTTTCCCTTACCCGTTCCACATTGGCAAGGGCGTCTTCATTCCCCAGCTCCGCCGCCCGTTCATACCACTTTTGGGCTTCGGCCAGGTCTTTGGCTACGCCGGTGCCGCGTTCATACATGGAACCCAGGTTGTTCATGCACTTGGCGTCGTCCTGTTCCGCCCCCTTGATGTAAAACTGATAGGCCAGGGCCATATCCTGCGGGGTGCCGAGGCCTTCTTCATGCAAGTAGCCGAGCAGGAAATGCATGCCGGGCACCGCATGCGTCTGGTTCTCTTCCAGATCGGTCAGAATATCCAGCGCCAATTTCGGGTCCGGCTCCAGATCCTCGCCCTTGATGAGCAGGCGCGCCTTCTCCACCAGAGCCTCCGGATCCCTGGTTTCCGCGGCTTTCAGTACATAATCCTTGTGCAGTTCCCTGTTCGGCTGCACGCCGATGCCCTGCCCGTAATAGCGGGCCAGCCTCTTGAAACCGCGTACGTCCTCCTTTTTCACCAGGGCGGTGGCTGCCGTCATGGCAGAGGCCAGAAGCTGCTGCCGTTCCGCAGGTTCCTGTACATTCCCTGCCACGGTTTCATAATAATTGGCCAGCTCGTCCAGTGCCGTCAGGCTGCCGAGTTCCACAGCCTGTTCCCAGAATTTCACGGCTTCCGGATTGATGGTTTTCGGGGCCGGGGCCTGGCGTTCCCTGCCGGACGGGGTCATCCAGGGAGGAACGGTTCCGGCATCCGCCGGAGTATCTTCCTCCTTACCCTTCTGTTCCGGTTTCCGGAGCCACGGCGGAGTGTTGGCGTCCCCTCCGTTCAGGGTCAGCTTGACCTGCTGGTAGGCGGAAGGGGAGCCGTTGTCCAGGGCCGCTGTTTCCCCCGTATTCTGGGGATAGGCCGCCTGGTTGGCCAGGAAAAGCAGGGAAGGGATATGTCCCCGTGCCGCCAGACCGTGCATCATGGCGCTGTAAGGCTGTAGGTTCTCATTGTTGGAACTCCACATGTCCGCCGCGTCCACATGGCCTTTCAAGGCTCCCCGGAACATCCAGGAATCCCCCTCGGCCATGCGTTTTTCCAGGCCGAATTCATAAATGAGGGCGCGGCCGAGCACGTACATGCCGCAGGGATCCCCCTGTCCGGCGGAAAGCCGGGCCCAGGCCAGGGCTTCCGGGTAGCCGGATTCTTCGCTCCTGTAACTGAATAACATCAGGTATGCCAGGTCCGCCTGGCTGCGGGCGTTCCCCCCCTGAGCTTTTTTACGGAGGGTAGCGGTCAGCTGTTCCCATTGTTCCGGCGTGACGTATTCGGAAATTCCTTTCAGCGTGATGAAATCTCCTGCGGCGGCTTTTGCCAGGCAATCGTTCAGCAGCGTTCTGGCAGGTTCTGCGGACGGTTTGTCCATTAAGTCCGGGTTTTCCATCTGGGCCAGGCGCAGCCTGGCCAGGGGGTGTCCTTCCTCCGCCGCCTGCCTGTACCATACGCGCATATTTTCCCGCGCTTCATGGGCCTTCCCTACGGAATCCAGTGTATTGGCCAGTTCCTCCTTCCATAGCTCGCCCAACTGTACGCTGGAATCTGCGTCCCCAAGCTGAGAGGCCAGCTCAAGCTCCTTATGCGTCTTGGCGTAGGGGGGAAGCTGGTTGAGTTTTTTCTGGGGGAAGGAAAGAGGTTCCTTCAGGTAGGGCATGCCCCGTTCGTCATGAAGGGACAGTAGATCAAGGGCCGCCTTGCGCAGCTCCTGTTCCTGCGGGGGCTGCGTTTCGGAAATTAACTGGGCGTACCAGGCACAGGCGTTATTGCTGCCCAGTTTCCTGGCCTGCTCGAACAAAGGCTGCAGGAGGGGGCTTTTCCCTCCCCCTGTTTTTTCCTTCATGCCGGCGGAGAGGTCCGCCAGCAGGGTTTCCAGATCCCCCCTGGAGCGCAGTTCCGCCAAAAGCTTTCCGGCCTGTGCCGGTGCGGCCCCCTTCGTCAATTCCGCCAGGAGCCGCATGGCCCCCGCGTGCCCCTTTTCCGCAGCCCGGGAAAGGGATTGAATGGCCGTATCCCTCCATACCCTGCCGTCCTTGCCGGTTCCGGAAGGGCCGCCGTCCAGGGAAAGGGCCAGTTCCCCTATCCGTGCCAGAAGAACCGGTTTGGCGTTTTTCCGGTATTGCTTCAGGGTCTCGATAACGTTGGCGGGATTTTCCTTCAGCCAATCCACTTTGATGAAAGCGAGCTGGGCCAGCACATCCTGGTCGCCGGAAGCGGCCTTCTTTTCCAGGGGGGCCAGGTAGCGCCTCAACTCGGCTTCCGGAAGATCCGTGACGGTGTACAGGGCCGTGATGGCGTCCATATCTCCTTTTTCCGCAAGCTTGCGGCAGGCAGCCAGCCATTCCGCATGTTCCGGCTGCATGGGTTGCGCCTTGAAAATCCCGAAAATCCCGTAAGGATCCGTCATCATGAGCTTGGGTGCCGGATGACCGGATGCCGTGGCCGCGTCACGGAAAAAATGCTGCATATGTTCCAGGCAGGCCAGCGGCAGGTCTCCACGGTTCAGGTAATAAAGCCCCATCCAGTATTCTCCGGCCAGCATATTGGCCCGGAAGTCTCCAGCCGCGGCTTTGTCCAGCACTTCCCCGTACGTCCAGCCGCCGTCCATAGGCAGTTGGGAAAGGTCCCGGAACGGAGCGTATTCCTCCTGCCCGGGAGGAGCTGCCGCAGCGGCGGACGGAATGTCCTGGCCATAAGCCGGAACGGAAAAAATAAAGGGAATAAGCAAAAGACGGGCTCGCATGGATCAACTCTTTTCTAGCAGGAAAAACCTCTGCCCTACAAGCGTTTTTCACGTGTCTGAATGTTTAATTATTGGTCATGTCACGTTCTTTTTTTAAAGAAAAAATGGAGTGGGGCCGGGAGGTTCCGGAGACGCGTGAGGAAGCCCGTAAGGCGGAGGAAAATGGCTTCCTGGGAGACGGGATGAATGAAGTGGGCAAGGGATTGGGGATTCCAACCCCGCCGTTTTTCTTCATTCCATCAGGTCCGGATTCTTTTGATGAATATCCCCGGAAGATGACCTTTTAGTAAATTCCCTTCAACTTTTCCGGATGTCCGCTCAACTGGGAGCGCAGCCGGTTTCTGTCCAGCTTTCCCATGACCGTGAGGGGGATGGGCGTTTCCATGACGGCGCGGATGCGCTGGGGGCCTGGGGCCGACGCATTCCACTCGCGGCAGGCCTGCTCCAGAGGGGAAGCGGAAGGACCGCAGGCGACCAGTTCCATTCCGGCGCGCGGATGTGGAACTGCCTCCACGACAGCCTCCGGGACGCTGCGGCGCAAAACGTCCTGGACGGTATCCGGATCCACCAGTTCCCCCAAGACTTTGACAAGTCTGTCCGCCCGGCGCAGAAAGGTCAGCAGACGCCCTTCCAGGCGCACCAGGTCGCGGGTGCCCCACCACTCCTGCGGAGCGACTCTTTCCAGAAGGAATCCTCCATGCGTCTGCGTCAGCAGGCGGCCGAACAATTTGCCTTCCCCCTGGAAGCGCAGGAGGCCGCCTTTGTCCGTCTGAACTTCCCAATGGGGCAGAAGGGAAAGGCGGTCCGTATGAAAGGAATCTCCGGGAAAGGCTGTGGCTAATTGGGAGCCGGCTTCCGTCATGCCGTAGCTCTGCACTATGGGCCAGCCAAGGGTGCGTGCTTTCCGTCCCGTCTCCGCGTCCAGCGCGCCGCCGCCTACGATAATGCACCCGGCGGTGGAAGGCGCGCGGAGGCCGAGGCGGACCAGATCCACTACCTGCGTGGGAACCAGGGAGGACCATCTGGCTCCTGAGCTTCTCATCAGGTCGGCATAGGCCTGCGGGCACCACTTACCGCGGAGCGTATGGACGGCGGTTCCGGCCAGGGCCGCGCGCAGATAAATCATGGCGCCCCCCACATGCCAGAGAGGAAGCGGGCAGCACCAGTCCCCGCTTTCCGCATGCAGATGTTCCAATGCCCCGCGCGCGCATATGTCCAGGGCGCGGCGGGTGAATAAAATGGCTTTGGGAGGCGAACCGGAAGAGCCGGAGGTAGCGAAAGCCGTGATTCCATCCATGCCCCGGCGGGAAAGAAAGGCGGCGGCCTCTTCCGCCCAGCCCCTCAAATGGGGCGGGGCCATCACGCAAGGGCCGTTGCCACGGTCCCAGGGCAGGGGTGTTCCGGCGGCGGGCATGGCGGCGGCAGTTTACCGGAGGACCTTTCTGCGCAGGGTGTGCCAGCGTTCCTCCATGCGGGGCCTCAAATGGTGTTCAATCCATGCATAAGCTGCTTCCAGGCCGCCCGCTTTGAACGTGCGGCCTATCTCCGCTTCTACGCCTGTGGCGTTGCCGGTGCGGCGCAGAAAATCATTGCTGGTGAATTCTACGAAAAGCTTGCCGTTGATCGCTCCTTCCTCCGCCAGAATCCATTCCCTGACGTACAACGCCAGAATGGCGTCCCCTACCCATGCCTCCGCGCGGAGGCGTTCTTCTGTAGCCTTGTCCATATGATGGTTCATGAAAATCTGGCAATGGCGGTTTTCCCTCCCAGAGGATCCCTGATGGGAGGCGGAGGCACGCCGGGGGCCCTGTCTCCGGAGGGGGAAGCCGGTTGGCGGTTTTCCCGCGGGAGCTCCGGCAGGTTGTCCGTGGGCGAGGCGGGAGTTCCCGGCAATGGCGGGTTCTCCTTGACGCCCTGTGGCGCGGGCGCGGCTCCCGGAACCAGGGGCACGTCCAGCACTCTGTCCTGGGCCGCACGGCGGTTGGCGGCGTCCCTGGCTTCCAGGGACTTGCGGAGCGCCGTTTCCGATTCCGAATTCCAGTATCCGGAATCCAGTTCTATATAAATATTGGAATAAGGCAGGGATGTCTTGGTTTTAATGACCAGCACGTTGAATTGTCTGGCCGCGTCTTCGATCAGGGAATTGATCGTGCGGCTCATCAGTTCAAAATGCTGGCGGCCAGGAAGCATTTTATTAATATTATTACGGTAACGCTTAATGCCGGGAGCATAGTCCTCCGTAACGCTGCGCAGCTCCGAGCTGATCATGATCCGAGGCACCACGTGGGCTTCTTCCTCCAGCATATTCAGCACATCCAGAAACACTTCATCCGATGTCTTGTCGGAAACCATGGTTCTGATGCCGGTTCCCGTGTAGGCGGGAAAGGAGGATTCCGCAATGACAATCCAGTTTCTGGCCCCCACGATGGCCAGGTTTTTATATAACTGATCCTTCCATTCCCGTTCTGCCGGGTTGGCGTCCTGGCAGCCGCTGAGCAGGCTGATGATGCATATGGGCAGGATGAAGGGGAGTCGGGTCATGGGTGGGACCCCGCCTTGCGGGGCTGGAAAATGGGCTAGAATTTATGGGACCGGGGTTCGCGGCAGGCGCTGGGGCAGCGGCCTTGTTCCGTAGCGAACGGCGCACCCTGGGTGGGAGCCGCCTCCGTAAAGGCGACGCCCGGCAGTTCAGTAGGTACGCCTTGAACGGGGAAATCCTTTCGCAGGGGGAAGTAAGGATAGCCTTCCCACATCAGAATGCGGCGCAAATCAGGATGTCCTGAGAACCTGATGCCCATCAGGTCCCATGCTTCACGTTCATGCCAGTTGGCGGACTGGAAAATTTCCGTGACGCTGGGCACTTCTTCTCCGTCATCCAGCTTTGTCTTGAGGCTCAGGTTCGCTCCCGTTTCCGACTGTGTCAGCGTGTAGTTGACTTCAAAGCGGGGGCTTTCCCCCATATTGTCCACGGAAGAAAGGTTAACCAGCATATCAAACCCGGCGGAATCCCGCAGCCAGCGGACGACATCCGCCACAGCCTGGCGCACGACGGTCAGCGTAATATCTCCGCGGAATTCGTAGCGGTCCGTGATGATGTCTTTCCCAAAGCGGTTTTGGGCGTTGTCTGCGGCGGTTTTAATCTGTGATTCTAGAGAAAGCATGGAGAAAAAATGGTAAAAGTGGAACGGAAAAAACGTTTGAAAAAAACTTATTCAAGGGGCATTTCCGTGTTGACCGGGACGGGAGCGTTGGCTTCGCGAGGCTCTTCCTTCTTGAAGAAAGTGCGTGCGGGCTGCTGGGTATCCATCTTCTTGCGCAGGGTGAGCAGGGCTTCCAGAATAGCCTCCGGACGGGGAGGGCAGCCGGAAATGTAAACATCCACGGGAAGAATCTTGTCCACGCCCTGGAGCACGGAATAGGAGCGGAACATGCCGCCGGAGGAAGCGCACGCGCCCATGGCGATGCACCACTTGGGTTCCGGCATCTGGTCCCAGATGCGGCGGACGGCCAGGGCCATTTTATAGGTGACGGTGCCGGCTACAATCATCACGTCCGCCTGGCGGGGGGAAAAACGCGTCACTTCCGAGCCGAAGCGGGAAAGGTCATACCGGGAACAGGCCACGGCCATGAACTCAATGGCGCAGCAGGAAAGCCCCATCGGCATGGGCCAGAGGGAATTTTTACGAATCCAGTTGATGGCGGCGTCCAGGGTGGTATAGACAAAATTGCCTTCCGCATTGGAGTCCAGTACTCCCGTTTCGTAAATATTCGGTTCGTTCGTGGTGACCATGATAACAGATGATTCTTGCTGAAGCCAGATTAGCGAGATGCCTTCAACTCTCAAGCCTTAATTTGGTTCAGCCATGATTTTCTGCGGCCTGTTCCGGCTCTGTTTTCCGGCATCCCGGGAGGGGGGATGAATAAACCCGCACAGGGTTTCCCCCGTGCGGGTTTTTTATCCAACTATATTACCTATGAAACTCAGAACTCCCCATAATGGGCGGCGGTCTCTCTACCTCCCGCCGTCCGGTTTGTTGCTGATGCAGGTTAGAGTCCCGAAAAGGAACATCCGTTCAAAAAGGAGAAAATTGTATGACAAAAAGTCGGAGATGTATTTGAAAATCATTGAAAATAATATATTATATAGCTATTTTCTTTCAAGGGTATGCGGGGCGGGAGCTTCATTTCTTTGTGGTGCCTGTGAGGAAAATGGCGGAGCGGAAGGGTCGGAGGGGCCGTTTACGTTTTTCCTGTTCCTGAAGGCGTGGATGGAGAGATGAGCGAGCAGCCAGAGGCCCAGAGTGATACAGGCTGCAAGAGCGGACATGCTTTCCGTAATATCCCATAAAAATAGAATGACCAGTTCTGCCGCCAGCAAAAAAATACCCATGAAACGCCAGTACAGTGATTCTCCCTTATGCTTGGCGCGAGGGGAGAAATCGGCAAGAAGGCACGGGATATCCAGAAGAAGAACGAGAAAATCAAGCATGTTATTTGTTATGATAAACAGAGAAAACAAATAGATGGCTCTCCTTTGTTTATCCTATTTGTTCGGTGTCCGGCAGTCCAGGGGGGCCTATCAGCAAATAGCCGTGTACAGATAGCGTTCATGGCTGGCGACCGTGCCGTTAACCGTCACCTTCTTCATGAACCTTCGTCCCTGATAATCGTAGCCGCATTCCACGACTGTCGCGCCGTCTCGGCTGGTGAAACTCGTCGCGCGGTTGGCCGCGTTGTACGCCACCGTCCAGATGCCCGTTGACGTCCTGATGAGGGTCTGGTTGCCCGAGGCGTCGTACGTCGGCACAAAGGGCGTTTCCCCGCTTTCTTCAATGCCGGTGTACTGGTTGGAGTCCGTTGGCCGCGTAGGCGAGTTCCCCGGCCGGTTCCTGCGCCGTCTTGCGGTTGCCGATGTTGTCCGTAGCTGTAACCGTAGGGGGCGGCGCCCAGGGTGGCTGTGGTGAGTTCGTTTCTGCCATTGTAGCTGAAGCTGTCGCTTCGGGCGGGTTCCGTTCTCTTCCGCTGGTGTGGACAATCGCGCATCCTGGGGCTTGTAGCTCTTAAATCAATTGGAAAATAAAATCCTTAGAAAATATATTATATTTTTTGACTAAAACTATCTTTTCTATATTTCAAAAAATCCATTCATATCGAAATCGTGTCTTTCAAACAATTTTTTGAGGTCTGATAACTGATAATAATTTCTATTCTTTATCTCAATTATTTATGATGAAATTCATCATTATGAGGGGAAAGAGGAATTTATATTTTCGATTATTACACTTTCTGCTGTCAAATATTCCATTTGACCACACAGTATTGAGAAGCTGGATGCTGAAATGTGTAGTTTTTCTATATTAGTCAGTTGAATTGTTTTAACAAAATTTTTAATGAACGATTTAAATTTAGTCATACAATAATTATCGCCAAAAGAGACTTCTTGACGTATGTCCTTTTATTTATTTTCTGCAAATGATAAATTGCTTCTTAATAAAAAGCAAAATCTATTAAAATAGTTAATTCTGTTTCAATAATTTTATTTAAATTGTTTTTCTTTTTATGAATTTTGTATCTTGAGATGAAAGTTCTTTAAATGATACAAAAATCATTCCTTTAGCACTACTGCTGGATAATAGTGCGCCAAAACAATCTAAACCATAAGATTGCATTAAATATGTGTTATCTATTAATTTAATTACTTTGTTTTTGTCGTGTCCATTATCCGTTGTAATGAAATCTCCAACTTTAATTTCTTCTCCTGAAAAATAATTTGCCATAATTTTTTTATTTGATGACTTCAATTCCTCCTCCAGTAGGTCGACCTGTATATTCAGGATAATTGTGATTGTTCGAAATGGTAGTTCGTTTATCGAAACATCGGCAACCAGCTACTATGGGAGACTGATTAACTGTAAAAATATGATAATGAGGATTCCAGCCGTTGTGTGTATGGTTTCTGTGACATTGCTGCCGTTGAGATCCCACAGGTGGATTACATGCTTTACATTTTAATTTATATCCTCCTTCTATTAAAGCAGCAACTAGTGCAGCGGTCGTTGAGTATCCGAGCAAAGTAGCTACCTCAGATATTTTTCCTGCTGCAAGTCCTTGAATAACAGTATTTGAAAGTGAATCTAATGCTTGTAATCCAAACGTATCGAATTTATCTTGAGTGCTGTTACCGAGGAAGGCATACAAATTCCATCCTCCCTGTTCGGTGATGGGGTCACGGTTGATCCACCTTCCGTCTCTGGGGTTGTAATAGCGGTAATTGTAATAAACCAGGGCGAGATCATCGTCGTGCATCTCGGCGGACCACTGGACGGGCTGGACGAGGTCTCCCGTGGAAGCCGCCTGTCCATAGGGAGAGTAGACGAGTTCCCCGGCCGGTTTCCGTGCCGTCTTGCGGTTGCCGATGTTGTCGTAGCTGTAACCGTAGGGGCAGCAATTCTGCTCATCGTAGCTTAGGCTGCGGGATACCATCATGATTTCTTGCGGAGAAGCAATTTTATCATATACAAATTCTTCTTGATACAAATCAATCTACGTTATTGTTTAATTTTTTTGGAATTATGCAGAATAGTCTTGTCGCAAGATTTTCAGAATATTTTAAATATTGATATTTAGCAAATTGCTTCGATAAAAAATCGGAAAAATCAACGAAACAAGACTAAAGTAAATAATGCCGATTATTTTTCAAAAGAAAGTGTTGGTAAAATAAGATTCAATAAATTCAGAGATTAGGTATTAGTATCATTTTCTCTTCATTTCAAAGAAACCTAATACAGATTTTATTACTAACACGGCAATTTTATAAATTTATTTTAATAAAATAGTCAAATAAAATTCTTGATTTTTGTGTTTTTTGTAATTAAATTTCAAAATTTAAAGTGCCGGCCCATTTTATTAGTATATTCAGCTGTGGGTTTGTATATATGCTATAATCATTAAATTTTTCTAGAGCCAATGCAGCCGAATCAGCAACTAAAACAATATCTTTTTTATTCATATATTCATTCCAGGAAAAAATCATGATAGCCGGTAGATAATAATGTAATCCGGATATGGAAAGCCAGAAAGGAAATGTGTAATGATTTTGTAGATAATTCGATTCTATTAACGTCCATTCCTTACCTTCCAACAGAATAAGTTCTTCATATGATTCTTCGCTAGATATTTTATAACCATATACCAAATCAAAGGAAGGAATAGGGTATATAGGAAATGCGGCTTTTACTTCTTTAAAAAAATCATCCATTACACTTTATTTTTATTTTTCTTTGACAATTGATTACGTTTGTCCAAGCTTGTTCAGATGCTTTCCGGTGTCCTGAATCTCCTCCTTGGTAACATTTGGAGTTAATAGTATCTCGAGCAATTGCATTTTTTAGCCAAGTTGCAGCCTTGATTTTCAACAGCCAACAACAATCTGTGTCCTTACATTTACCCAGTAATGCTGTCTCTATTTTGGCTGCATTAACAGCACTTTGTAACATCCCATGAAATAAACGGGTACAATTTCCAGTTCCTGGACCTGGCTGTGATAAATCATAAGCACCTGCAGAAACTATTACAATTGCTCCTATTACATCGCCAATTGGAAGAAGCCCATCTACGGCTGCAGCTCCTGCGGCAAAAGGAACAGCTCTTGCCATAGCATTTTGACCATTAATATCAAAACTATCAATAGGGTTATTCCCTATGAACGCATACAAATTCCATCCTCCCTGTTCAGCGATGGGGTCACGATTGATCCATCTTCCGTCTCTGGGGTTGTAAAAGCGGTAATTGTAATAAACCAGGGCGGGTTCTTCGTCGTGCATCTCGGCGGACCACTGGACGGGCTGGACGAGGTCTCCCGTGGAAGCCGCCTGTCCATAGGGCGAGTAATCGTAAGCCGCTGCGACATTTCCCTGTGCGTCGAACACCTCCGTCACATTCTTGTTGAAGTCCATGCCATAGCAGTAAAGGGAAGCGTCCTGCGCGAGGGCCAGGGGGCGGGTGGCTGTCGGTTCCAGAGGATCCCACAACAACGTGCGGAGCACGTTCCGGCTGTCCAGCATGTCCAGGGCCGCTATCTGCAGGTAACCCCGGTACAGGTAGCGTTCGTGGCTGGTGACCGTGCCGTTTTGGGTTACTTTCTTCATGTAGCGCCGTCCCTGGTAATCGTAGCCGCATTCCACGACTGTCGCGCCGTCCCGGCTGGTGAAGCTCACCGCGCGGTTGGCCGCATTGTACGCCACCGTCCAGATGCCCGTTGACGTCCTGATGAGGGTCTGGTTGCCCGAGGCGTCGTACGTCGGCACAAAGGGCGTTTCCCCGCTTTCTTCAATGCCGGTGTACTGGTTGGAGTCCGTTGGCCGCGTAGGCGAGTTCCCCGGCCGGTTCCCGTGCCGTCTTGCGGTTGCCGATGTTGTCGTAGCTGTAACCGTA